>Ga0316209_1000545_pt1 | contig 62927 bp, 59 predicted proteins | sample 6monopyrite_MG_FD_204945 | JGI IMG/M metagenome (GOLD analysis project Ga0316209, IMG submission 204945) | Microbial mat bacterial communities from mineral coupon in-situ incubated in ocean water Damariscotta River, Maine, United States -... | ecosystem: Environmental > Aquatic > Marine >... | reverse complement strand
TCCAGAATCCCGTCCGGGTCGGTCAGCCGCCGTGTGATGATGAACCGGGCCATCGCGCCACGGGCTTTCTTGGCGAAGAAGCTGACGATCCTGGGCCCGCCCGGTTTCTCCTCCAGAAATTGCGGCGTGATCACGCGGGGCTTCAGCGCGGCGGGTGCCACGGCCGTGAAATACTCGACCGAGGCGCAATTGATCAGCGTATCGGTGCCAAGTGCTGCGGCCTCTGCGTTCAGCGCCTTGGCGATCTGCGTGCCCCAGTATTCATAAAGCGTGGCCCCGCGCCGGGTTTTCAGGCGGCTGCCCATTTCCAGGCGGTATTCCTGCATTGCATCCAGAGGGCGCAGCAGCCCGTAAAGCCCCGACAGAATCCGCAAATGATCCTGCGCGAACGCCATCTCATCGGGATCGAGCGATCCGGCCTCGAGCCCCAGATAGGTGTCGCCCGCAAAGGCCAGCGCGGCGGGGCGTTTGTCCTGCCCCGCGCCAAAGCGCTGAAACCGCTCGCGGTTCAGCCGGGCCAGATCGGGGCTGATATCCATCAGCGCCTGCAGCTTCCTGCCGCTGAGCTGTTTGGCGGTGGTGGCCAGCCGGTTGGCATCGGCCTGAAAGATCGGCTCGGACATCGCCACGTCGCGGGGTGACCAGTCCAGCCGCTTGGCCGGTGAAATGACAATCAGCATGCGTCCCCCTGCAACACCTCGAGAAAGGCCGCGCCGAACCTTTCCGCCTTCTGTTCGCCCATTCCCGATATGCGCGCAAGATCCTCCAGCGAACCGGGGCGGCGTTCGGCGATCTGGCGCAGGGTGGCGTGGGTGCAGGTGAGGTATTTTTCCGTCCCCATTTCGCCGCGCGACAGATCGACCTGCACCGCCATCAGACGGTCGAAAACCGGGCCCGCATCGCGCCCGGCCAGTTTGCGGCGGGCGGGATGGTCGGGCGCGGGCGTGGCCCCGGTGATCACCGACAGGAACGCCGCGCCGTAGCGCTCCAGCTTCATCGCCCCGACGCCGCCGATCCGCGCCATCGCGTCCATGTCGCCGGGCCGGGTTTCGGCCATCTCGATCAGGGTCTTGTCGGTGAAGATCATATAGGCCGGCAGGCCCGCCACCTCGGCCAGCGCCCGGCGCTTGGCTTTCAACGCCGACAAAAGCGGCGCGTCCTCCTCCGAGACCAGCATTTTGACGGCCGGTCGGCGCGGGGCCCTGGCGATGGTGTCACGGCGCAGGGTGATGCCCGCCTCGCCGCGCAGGATCGGTCGGGCCGCCTGCGTCATGCGCAGGGCACCGAACCGTTCGGGGTCGGGGCGCACCAGATCATGCGCCGCCATCTGCCGGAACACCGCCTGCCAGCCGCGTTTGTCAAATTCGCTGCCGACGCCGAAGGTGGGCAGGCTGTCATGGCCGCGTTGGCGGATCTTGTCGGTGGCACTGCCGACAAGGATGTCGATCAGATGCCCGGCCCCGAAGTTTTCGCCGGTGCGCAGGATCGCGCTTAGCGCCTTTTGCACGGCAACGCCCGCCTCGAAGGTTTCGGGCGGCGCGGCGCAGAGGTCGCAATTGCCGCAAGGGCCGGGGCTTTCGCCGAAATAACCAAGCAAGACCTTGCGGCGGCATTTCAGCGCCTCGGCCAGGCCAAGCAGGGCATTCAGCCGCCCGTGATCGGCGCTCTTGCGTTCCGCCGGAGCAAGCCCCTCGTCGATCTGGCTGCGGCGCAGGCGGATATCGTCGGGCCCAAAGAGCGTCAGCGTGTCGGCAGGCGCGCCATCGCGCCCGGCGCGGCCGATCTCCTGATAATAGGCCTCGATGGATTTCGGCAGGTCGGCATGGGCCACCCAACGGATATCGGGCTTGTCCACGCCCATGCCAAAGGCCACCGTGGCCACCACGATCAACCCGTCCTCGACCGCAAACCGCCGCTCGACATCGCGGCGATCCCCGGCCTCCATGCCGCCGTGATAATGGCAGGCCTTGTGCCCGGCCTCACGCAGGCCCTGCGCCAATGTCTCGGTCTTTGCCCGCGTGCCGCAATAGACGATGCCCGATTGCCCCTTGCGGGCGGCGGCAAAGCTCAGGATCTGGCTGCGGGGCTGGTTCTTGACCTCGAAGGCAAGGCTGAGATTGGGCCGGTCGAAGCCGCGCAGGAAGTTTTCGGGCGTGGTGCCGTCAAAGAGGCGTTCGACAATCTCGGCGCGGGTTTCGGCATCCGCCGTGGCGGTGAACGCGGCCAGAGGCACATCCAAGGCCCGGCGCAGCGCCCCGATGCGCAGGTAATCGGGGCGGAAATCATGGCCCCACTGGCTGACGCAATGGGCCTCATCGACCGCGATCAGGCTAACGCCCGCGCGCCGCAGCATCCGCTCGGTGCCGCCCGCCGCCAGCCGTTCGGGGGCCATGTAGAGCAGTTTCAGCGTGCCCGCCTCCAACCCCGCCCAGACGGCGTCGGTTTCCTCATCGGTATTGCCCGAGGTCAGCGCGCCGGCCGCCACGCCCGCCTCCTGCAAGCCGCGCACCTGATCGCGCATCAGCGCAATCAGCGGCGAGATCACCACCGTCACCCCGTCACGGCAGAGCGCGGGCAGTTGAAAGCAGAGCGATTTGCCGCCGCCCGTGGGCATGATGGCCAACACGTTCCGGCCCGCGACCACGGCATCCACGATCTCTTCCTGACCGGGGCGATAGTCGGAAAACCCAAAGACGGATGACAAAAGGGATCGGGGGTCCGGCATGGGGTGTTGGGGTGATTTCGGCTGATCTATGGTTTCATTGACTGTCACATATAGCGGACATGGGCACAAGCACCCCAACATGCGCCGTGCGGCATCATGTCTTGCGCATGGGTTGCGTTATCGGGCCTATGCGTCTTTAACCTCTGTGCGCGCTGCACTAGACACATGGTCTCCCCTGCCATCAATCGAAGAGGCCGACTATGCCCCTGTTAAGAGCCCTCGCAGCTTCCGCCGTGGTTTCCGTTACGTCAACCATTGCCGGGGCACAGGAGATTACCCTCCGGTTCCAGCATTTCGTATCGCCTGCATCCGCCAATCCGACCTATTTCATGGAGCCGTGGGCACGGGCCATCGAAGAACAGTCAAACGGGCGCATCGCGATTGAGATCTATCCGTTCATGCAGCTTGGCGGCACGGCCCCCAGCCAATATGACCTGATCCGTGACGGCGTCGTCGATGGGGGGTGGGTGATCCCCGGCTATCAACCCGGCCGCTTCCCCGAGGTCGAGGCGTTGGAACTGCCCTTCATGACCACGAAATCGGCCGAGGATGCCAGCCGTGCGGCCTGGCTGTTCACCGAGGAAAACCTGATGGATGATTTCGCCGATGTGCAGGTGATCGCCGCGCATATGCATGGCCGCGGCCTGGTGCACAAGATCGGCCCGGCGATTGAAACCGTGGCCGATTTCGACGGCCTGCGCCTGCGCGGGCCATCGCGTGCGGCCAACCTGCTTCTGGAACGGCTCGGGGCGACGCCGGTGGGCATCCCGGTTCCGGCCTTTCCCGAGGCCCTGAGCCGGGGAATTGTCGATGGCGGGGTCATCACCTGGGAAATGGCCCCATCGCTGCGGCTGGACGAGTTGACCGACAGCCACACCGATGTGGCCGGGGACTATTCGCTCTATAACCTCTATTTCATCTGGGCGATGAACCGCGACGTGTATGAGGGCCTGCCCGATGATCTGCGCGCCGTGATCGACGCCAATTCCGGCATGATGGCCTCGGCCTGGGCCGGGCGGGCCCATGATCAGGGCGATATTGCCGGGCGCGAGGCGATGGCCGCCGCGGGCAACCAGATCGCCGAATTGTCGCCCGAAGTCACCGCCGAAATGCGCGCCCTGGGCGATGAGGTGATCGCCGAATGGATTATCGAGGCCAATGAGCGCGGTCTGGATGGCGAGGGCCTTGTGGCCGATGCGCGGGCCGCCGTCGCCGCCACGCGGGGCACATCCGGCAACTGAGGCCCCAATATTTGCCGGAAATGAATGGCCGCCCCCTGCCGGGCGGCCCTTTTTTCGCCGCGCGGGCGTGCCGCTTCAGGGGGCCCGCAGCAAGGTGATCAGCGTATCGCCATAGCGGCGCTGATCCAGCATGTCGCAGCCTTCGGGCAGGGTGGGCGCGGTGTTTTCCTCCCACACGATCAACGCGCCCGGCGCGACCCATCCGCCCGCCAGGGCCGAGGCCAGCGCGCGTTCGCCCAACCCCTTGCCATAGGGCGGATCGAGAAAGATCAGGTCGAACGGGGCCTGCTGCACAGGGCCAAGCCGGGTGGCATCGCGGCGAAACACCTTTGTCACGCCTTGCGCCGCGCAGAGCCCGATATTTTCCCGCAAGAGCGCTCGCGCCGCCATACCGTCATCGACGAAACAGGCAAACGCGGCCCCGCGCGAGAGCGCCTCCAGCCCCAGAGCGCCGGTCCCTGCAAAGAGGTCGAGCACGCGGGCCCCGGTGATCGGATCGCCATAGCCGCCATTGATCAGAAGGTTAAAAAGGCTCTCGCGCACGCGGTCCGAGGTCGGCCTGAGATGGGCGCGCGCATCGCCCTTGCCGACCGAGGCCAGTGCCTTGCCCTTATGCGCCCCCGCGATGATCCTCATCCGCGCAGAAGCGTTTTCAGATCGGTCCCGGGGTCGGCAACGACATCCGCCGCCGGGCTTTTCCCGGCCTCCAGCAGGCGCTTTCCGACCATATAGGCGCGCGGATCGTTCATCGCGTCAACCGCCAGCAGCGTGTCACCGGCGTAATACCAATGCGAGACGGCATCGCCCGCGCCCGCGCGCGCAATCACGCGGTCGTAACCCGAATTCAGCCCCGCGATCTGCAGCTTGGTGTCGTATTGATCGGACCAGAACCACGGGTGCGGCGCGTAATCCTGTTCCGCGCCCAACATGTTCTTCGCCACGCATTCGGCCTGATCGATGGCGTTCTGCACCGATTCGAGCCGGATGCGATTGCCCCGGAACATCAGCGAGGCGCAATCGCCCGCGGCCCAAATCGCAGGATCCGAGGTGCGCCCCTGCGCATCGGTTTTGATGCCGTTCTCGACCTCCAGCCCCGCCGCCTCGGCCAGACCGGTCGCCGGTGTGATGCCAACGCCGACAATCACCATATCGACCGCCAGCTCGCTGCCATCCGACAGCACCGCGCCGGTCACCTGGGCGTCGCCCGTCAGACGCGTGAGCCCCACACCCTCGCGGATATCGACGCCGTGGCCGCGATGCAGCGCGCGGAAATAATCCGAAGTCTCGGGACAGGCCACACGTTGCAGGATGCGGTCTGCCATTTCGACCAGCGTCACCGCCATGCCCATCTTGGCGCAGACCGAGGCCGCCTCCAGCCCGATATAGCCGCCGCCCACGATCAGCACGCGCTTGCCCGGCACCACCTCAGGGGCCATCGCATCGACATCGGCCAGACCGCGCACGACATGAACGCCCGCAAGCGCGCCACCGATTGCGGCAGGCAACCGGCGCGGCTCGGACCCGGTGGTCAGCGCCAGTTGGTCATAGGCGATTGTGCGGTCGCCAACGGTGGCGGTCTTGGCGGCGCGGTCAATTTCCTTGACCTCGCTGCTGAGCAACAGCTCGATCCCGTTTTCCGCGTAATAGGCCTCGGGGCGCAGATAGAGCCGTTCCAGATCCATCTCGCCCATCAGGTATTTCTTGGACAGGGGCGGGCGCTGATAGGGGGGGGCGGGTTCCTCGCCGATCAGGGTGATCTCGCCGTCAAAGCCCTCGCTTCGCAGTTTCGCCACCAGGGATGCCCCCGCCTGCCCCGCACCGATCACCACAATATGCGACATCCCATCCTCCATTCCGCTGGCCAAGCCTCGATTTTCTCCTATATGGGCGGGAACACCCAACTTGGCGAGAGGAAAATCATGGGAGTTTCAGTCGGCGACAGATTGCCGGAGGCAGACCTTCTGGTGATCGGCGAAAACGGGCCGGAAGTGGTGGCGCTCGGGCCCCTGCTGGCCGGGCGCAAGGTGGTGATCTTTGGCCTGCCGGGGGCCTTTACCCGCACCTGTTCGGCCGCGCATCTGCCCAGTTTCATCCGCACGCGCCCGGCGCTGGCCGACAAGGGCGTGGATGAGGTGATCTGCATCGCGGTGAACGATCCCTTCGTGATGCAGGCCTGGGGCGCGGCCACAGGTGCCACAGATGCCGGGATCACCATGCTGGCCGATGCGGGGGCCGCGTTTACCAAGGCCATCGGCATGGCGTTCACCGCCCCGCCCGCCGGGTTCTATGACCGGTCCATGCGCTATGCGCTGATGGCCGAGGATGGCGTGATCAGCGTGCTGAATATCGAGCAAAAGCGCGTCGGGTGTGAGATATCCTCTGGCGAGGCGATGCTCGATCAGCTCTGAGGGGGCTGCGGCCCTAGCGCGCGACGGTGATCTGCGTCCGGGTCGGGAAGGGGATGTCGATGCCGCCGGCATCGAACGCCTCTTTCACCGCGCGGGTCAGGTCGAATTTGAGGCCCCAGTAATCGCTTGCGTCGCACCACACCCGCACCGTGAAATCGACCGAGCTGTCGCCAAGATTTGACACTTTCACGAAGGGCTCGGGCTCGGCATGGGGGCGCGGATCGGCGGCGATGCAGGCCAGGATCGCGGCCTCGGCGGCCTTCAGATCGGTGTCATAGGACACACCGAACACCAGATCGCAGCGCCGGGTGTCGTAATGCGAATAATTGGTGATGGCGCCGGAAAAGATATCGCCATTGGGCACGATGATCTTGACGTTATCGGGGGTTGTCATCTCGGTGGTGAAAAGCGTGATCATGTCCACCGTCCCCGATTGCCCGCCTGCATTGACATAATCGCCCGCCTTGAACGGCCGGAACGCCACCAGCAGCACCCCCGCCGCCAGATTGGCGAGCGACCCCTGCAAGGCAAGCCCAATGGCCAGACCGGCGGCACCGATAATGGCGGCCAGCGATGTCGTCTGGATGCCGAACCGGCCCAGAATAAAGATCACCGCCAGAACCAGGATGCCATAGCGCGCCATCGAACCGAGGAAGCTGGCCAGGGTGCGGTCGAACCGTTCGTTGAGATCCGACAGGCGGATGATGCGCGTCTTGATCCAGCCGCTGAACCACAGCGCCAAGATCAGAATGGCCAGCGCCATCACGGCGTTGACGGCGATATCGATGAAAAACTCCTGGGTCATGTCGGCCCCTATCCTGCGAATGACTGGGCCAGCGCGTCCATCTTGCGCGCCAACCTGATATCCAGCGCGCTTAGCCCGTCCACGTCATGCGTGGCAAGCGTTACGATGACGGTTTTATACGTGTTGGCCCATTCCGGGTGGTGGTTCCATTTCTCGGCCCAGATCGCGGCGCGGGTCATCCAGCCGAAGGCGTCGATGAAATTGCGAAAGACATAGGTTTTCGTGATCGCATCGCGGCCTTCGGCCATGGCCCACCCGGTGTCCAGCAGTGCGGCCAGATCGCCGGCGCGCTCGGCTTCGGTCAATCTGTCGGTCATTCCTGTTCCTCCACCTCTTCGTTGCGAAACGGCCCATAGGAGGTAAGCACCTCGATCTCCTCCTCCATCGCGTCGCGCTCGGCCTCCAGATACCGCGCCACCGCGTCCGAGAACCCCGGATCGGCCATCCAGTGCAGCGAATGCGTGGCCACCGGCAGATAACCGCGCGCCAGTTTGTGTTCGCCCTGCGCGCCCGCCTCGACACGGGCCAACCCGCGCGCGATGGCGGCCTCGATCGCCTGATAATAGCAAAGCTCGAAATGCAGGCAGGGGTGATGTTCCGTGCAGCCCCAATAGCGGCCAAAGAGCGCGTCGCGACCAAGAAAATTCAGCGCCCCGGCAACGGCCCGCCCATCCCGGCGCGCCAGAACCAGCAGCACGTCATCGCGCATCTGCTCCTGCACGATGTCGAAAAAGGCCCGCGTCAGATAAGGTGAGCCCCATTTGCGCGCGCCGGTATCCTGATAGAAGATCCAGAATGCATCCCAATGTTCAGGGCGCAGATCATCGCCCGTCAGGCTGACGATCTCGCCGCCGAACCCCTGCGCCTGCCGCCGTTCGCGCCGGATCGCCTTGCGCTTGCGCGAAGCGAGGCTGGCCAGAAATCCTTCGAAATCGGCATAGCGCGCGTTTTCCCAGTGAAACTGTTGCGTGACCCGGTGCAGGAGGCCCATTTTTTCGCCCTGCCCGGCCTCTGCGCCCGTGCAAAACGTGATGTGCAACGACGAAAGCCCGGCATTTTCCGCCACCTGCACAGCCGCCTGCACCAGCGCGGCACGGCCAAGGCCCTCCCACCCCGGGCGGGTCAGAAACCGCCGCCCGGTGGCGGGCGTGAACGGCACCGCGATCTGTAGCTTGGGGTAATATTGCCCGCCCGCGCGTTCATAGGCATGCGCCCAGTTGTGATCGAACACATATTCGCCCTGGCTGTGACCCTTGGCATAGAGCGGCGCGGCGGCAATCGCCTGCCCGCCCGCCCGCGCCAGCAGATACCGGGGCTGCCAGCCGGTGCCGGGGCCGACCGACCCGCTCTTCTCCAATGCGCTCAGAAACCGGTGCGTGGTGAAGGGATCAATGGGCGGGCCGCCATCCGCGGCCTCGGGACAAGCGCAGGCATCCCAATCGGCGGGGTCGATATCGGCCAGGCTGCCAAAGGCTGTGACCTCAACCTGGGTATCGCCATCCATAACCGCTGTCTCCCGTTGCATTCCTACCAGATGGGGCGCGCGGGCGCGCAGTCAATCACCGCGCCCCCAAGCCCCGGCAGGAACCCCTCAAACGTGATGTTATCGGCGATGCAAAGGGCCAGATCCGCCTCGGACGGGGACGTGATTGTCCAACTAAGCACAGGCACGCCCCGGCGTTTCAGCGCGGTGACGGCGGCATCGTTCAGATCATCCTTGTCATGGCTGATGAATGAGGCCCCGACCCGGTCGAAATCTGCAATCGCGCGCAACCGGGCCAGCCGATCAACCCCAAGCGGGGCCCATTCCGGGTGGTCATAGCTGCCGGTAACGATCCCGCGCGGAATATCGGGGGCGGCATTGCGCAGGGCCGCGACCGATTGCGCGTTGAAGCTCATGACCGCGACCGGCCCGTCATACCCGGCCAGCGTTTCGGCCACGGCGCATTCCAGCGCGCCATCGACCGGCCCCATGACGCGGCTTTGATCCTTGATCTCGATCAGGAGCGGCACCCGCCCGCCGACCTCGGCCAGAACCGCGGCCAGCGTGGGAATGCCTTCGGCACCACCCGCCAGACCGATGTCGCCAAGACCCTGCGCATTATGCGCAATGACCGGACCTGAAGCGGAGGTCATCCGGTCCAGCGTCGCGTCGTGAAATACCATCGGGCTGCCGTCGGCGGCAGCCTGAATATCCATCTCGATGACATAGCCCGCCGCCACCGCCGCACGCATCGCCGCGATGCTGTTTTCCGGGCGACCCGAGCCTGCATCATGCAGGCCCCGATGCGCGATGGGGGTATCGAGGAAGGCCCGTGGCAGGGTCATGAGATCTGGAAAATGCCTTCGATCTCCACCGCGACGCCAAAGGGCAGCGACGCCGCAGATACGGCCGACCGACTGTGACGCCCGGCCTCGCCCAATGCCTCGGCCAGGAAATCCGAGGCCCCGTTCACAACCTTGGGCTGATCGCCGAAATCGGCGGTCGAGTTCACGAACCCGGTCAGCTTGACCACCCGCACCAACCGGTCCAGATCGCCGCCACAGGCCGCCTTGACCTGGGCCAGCAGGTTGATGGCACAGCTCTGCGCGGCGCGGGCCCCCTCTTCGGTGCTCATGTCATCGCCCAATTTGCCCACCAAAAACCCATCCGGTCCGGTCGCAACCTGGCCCGAGACATAGACGATATTGCCCACCACCACGAAAGGAACGTAATTGGCCGCGGGCGCGGGCGCGTCGGGCAGGGTCACGCCCATTTCAGCGAGGCGGGATTCAAACTGGCTCATGTCGGGGCACCTTTGCAGGGATGGTTGGGGTCTGTCGCGGGGCAACCTAGCCTGCCGCCGCGGGCGGGGAAAGCCACCCCTTAACTTTCGCGGAAGGCGCGGTTGAAATAATCGGTCAGCGGACGCAGCAGATAGGCCAGCGGCGTGCGGTCTGCGGTGCGGATATAGGCCTCGACCGGCATGCCCGGCAGCAGGGTTTCCTCCAGCCGGTCGATCTCACCCTCGTTCAAAACAATCTCGGCCTCGTAGAAACTGGCACCCGTGGTCTCATCGACAAAGGCATCGGCCGACACCTGCGCGACCCGGCCGGCCAGTTCGGGCGTCGTGCGCGCGTCAAAAACAGGGAAGCGCAGGATGGCATCCTGACCGACATAGACCTCGTCGATATTGGTGTTGCTGACACGCGCCGAGATCACCAGGGGGCGGTCCTGCGGCACCAGATAGAGCACCGGCTCGGCCGCCTGCACCACCGATCGCGGGCCAAAGACGCTCAACCCATAGACGATGCCGCCGACCGGCGCGCGCATCTCCATCCGGTCCAGTTGGCGGCTCAGCGCGCGCTGGCGTTCGGCAAGCTCGGCCTCCTGCACGCGGACCTCGCGCAATTCGGCGATCGCCTCCTCGCGCCGCGTGGTCTGCAGCTGCAGGATCGACAGGTCGATCTCGGTGATGCGGCCGCGGGCCTCGGCGGCGCTGGCGTCCAGCTCGCCGATGGAGCCCATCATCCGGGCGCTTTCACGTTGCAGGGTCAGGCCGCGCGAGGCCTCCGACAGGCCGCGGTCAACAAGGTCCTGCACGTTGACCAATTCGCCTGCGGTCAGGTCGCGCTGTTCGACCAGAGCGGCGCGTTGCGCGGCAATCCCGTCCAGCTGCGCCGCGATCTGTTCGGCGCGGCGGCGCATCTGGTCGACCTCCTGGCCCAGGGTTTCGGCGCGGGCGGCAAAAAGGTTGCGCTGGCCGGTCAGAACTTCGTCAAGCTCGGCGTTTTCTGCTGCTGCCGCCACCACATCGGCGGGAAAGGTGATCTCTGACAGCCCGTCGCGTTCGGCCACCAGACGGGCGCGCCGGGCGCGCCATTCATCATATTGGGTGTTCACCACCGCCAGATTCGACCGGATTTCCGAGCCGTCGAGGCGCAGGATAACATCGCCCTCGGCGACCAGTTGCCCCTCATCGACCAAAAGCGCGGCCACGACGCCCCCCTCGGGATGCTGAATGGCCTGCCGGTTCTGGTCAACCTCGATCTGGCCCGAGGCCACGACCGCCCCGGCAATGTTGGACAACGCCGCCCAGGCCCCGAAGCCACCAACCAGAACCAAGAGCGTCAACACCCCCAGAATCATCGGCCAACGCACCGACCAGGCCCCACGCGGATCGCCCTGCATCAGCTAACCCCCCCTGGTTTCGGGCTCCCGCCATCCGGGCCGCTTACCTGCTGATAATTGGCCAGCACTTTCTGCAACACCTCATCGCGCGGGCCGAAGGCCTTGGGCAGGCCGTTATCGAGCACCAATAGCATATCGCATTCCTTGATCGCGGCAGGCCGGTGGGCCATGATCAGCACCGATTTGCCCTCGGATTTCATCTGCCGGATGGCGGTGTTCAGCGCTTCGCTGCCTTCATTGTCGAGGTTCGAATTAGGCTCATCCAACACCAGAAGCACCGGATCGCCATAAAGCGCGCGGGCCAGCCCGACACGCTGAATCTGGCCGCCCGAGAGCCGCCCGCCCTCGGCCGACATTTGCGTGTCATAGCCGTCGACCTGTTGGCGGATCATGCCATCGGCGGCGGCCTTGCGCGCGGCATCGACCACGGCCTGCGCGTCGGGGTTTTCATCCAGCCGGGCGATGTTTTCGGCCAATGTGCCCTCGAACAGGGTCACGCTTTGCGGCAGATACCCAATGAGGCGGCCCAGAGTATCGGGATCGTATTGATCCAGCGTCGCGCCATCCAGCCGCACCTGACCGCCCGCCGGGGCCCAAACCCCGGTCAAGGCGCGCGCCAGGGTGGATTTGCCCGCGCCCGATGTGCCGATCACGCCCACCGCCTGACCCGGCAGCACCTTGAAGCTCACGCCGCGCAGCATGGCCTGGTTGTGACCGGGCGGCACCACCGACAGCTGGTTGACCTCCAGCAAGGCCCTGGGCCGCGGCAGCGGCAGGCGGTCGGGCTCGGGCCGCACTTCGGATAAAAGCGCGATCAGACGGGACCAGCCAAGCCGCGCGCGAGCAATCGCCTGCCATTGCCCGATCGCCATTTCGATCGGGGCCAGCGCCCGGCCCAGCAGGATCGAGCCCGCGATCATCGCCCCCGCCGACAGATCGCCCTGCAACACCAGATACGCCCCAAGCCCCAGCATCGCCGATTGCAAAAACAGGCGCAGAGTCTTGATCAGCGTGGTATAGCCGCCAACCCGGTCCGAGGCCGCCATGCCCTGGCCCAACGCGCGGGCCCGCAATCTGCGCCACCGCGACAGCGCGGCCCCCTGCATCCCCAGAGACCGCAACACTTCGCTGTCCGATTGCAACCGCACGGCCATCCGGTCTGCATGCAGGGCAGCGGTCTGCGCCTCTAGCATGGGTTGGCCCGAACGCGCCTGGTTGAGCCATGTGATCGAAACCAAAAGGACGCCCCCGGCGACAGCAAGCCAGCCCAGCCACGGGTGAAAGATGAATATCGCGGCCAGAAAGAGCGGCGTCCATGGCAGGTCGAAAATGGCCAGAAACACCGGCGATGCCATCAGTTTCTGGATCGCCTCAAGATCCATCAGCCCGGTCTGCGCCCCGCCGCGCCGCGCCGCCCGCGCCAAGGCCGCGCGGAACACGCGATCATCCAGTTGGTCCTGAAACCGCGCCCCTACCCGCGCCGCGACCCGGCCGCGCGCATAATCCAAGAGGCCCATCATCAGAAAGAGAAAGGTGACCAGCAAGGACAGGGCCAGCAGCGTTTCCTCGGACCCGCTTCCCAATACCCGGTCATAGACCTGCAACATGAACAGGGGACCGGTCAGCATCAAAAGATTTGTGAACATGCTGAATGTGAACACCGCCCAGATCAGAGTGGCGTTTCGGTGCCGCGCCTCGTGAACTTCGCGCGAAGGGGGCGTCATGGTCATTGCCGAAGTTCTGCTCATATGCACGCGCGGGCCTCCGCCCGAATGGTGGGTCTTTGCCCGCCCGATGTTGACAGCCCTGCCACAGTCATGTCGAAAAAGCGGGCGTCGGGCGGATTCGTTACTGGCGTCTGCCTTTGATTTTCGATTTGAAGCTCTATTCTATCTAACCTACGAAAGCATTGACGGGAAACCCATTGTTCTTTGCCCCTCCGATAACCCGCATCAAAACGATCGTGGCCACAATGGCGATGGCCGGTCTTGCGGCCTGCGGTGCCGCGGCGCTTCCCGGCGAAGGCGTGATCAACGACCCGGCCGAGGCTCAGAACCGCGCCATCTATGACTTTAACGTCGCCGTCGACCGCACGCTCGTGCGCCCTGCCTCGGTCGGCGTCGGCACGATTTTACCGCAGCCGGTGCGCCAGGGGATCGGTAATTTCGCCAGCAATCTGGATCAGCCGCGCTATGTGCTGAACAACCTGTTGCAGCTGCGCTTTGAAGAGGCGCTGCAAAATACCTGGCGATTTGCGATCAATTCCACCATCGGCCTGGGCGGCCTGCTGGACCCGGCATCGGGCATCGGGCTTTACGAGGTCGACACCGATTTCGGCGAGACCCTGCATGTCTGGGGAGCCCCCGAAGGGGCCTATGTGGTCCTGCCGATCCTTGGCCCCTCAACCGGCCGGGACACGGTCGGGTTTGTCGTTGACCGGGCGATGAACCCGCTGCGTTTTTTCATCGAAACACCCGAAAGCTATTATGCGAGCGCGGCCACCATCGGAAACGCGCTCGATACCCGTTATCGGTTCGGCGACACCATCGATGATCTCTATTACAACAGCGCCGATGGCTATGCCGCCGCGCGCATCCTGTATCTGTCGAACCGGCGGTTCGAGTTGCGCGGCGCGGCGCAGGACGATTATTTCGACCCCTATAACGATGCCTACGAGGATCCCAATGCTCAATAGACTGGCCCCGACCCGCCGTGCATTCCTGAGCCTTATGGCCGCCACTGCGGGCACCGCCCTGGTGCCGGCCCGCGCGTTCGCGCAATCCGTCAGCGTGGCGCGCCAGCTGGTCGATGCGCTGCTGGTCGACCTTTATGCGCTGATCAATTCGGGCAGTTCCACCAACCAGCTTTATGCCGATTTCGAGGCCCTGCTGACCCGCTATGCCGATATGCCGATCATCGCGCAAACGGTGATGCGGGTGGAATGGCGCCGGGCCAGTGCCGCGCAGCGCAGCGCCTTCACGGAAACGTTTCGTGCCTATATCGCGCGCAAATATGGCAGCCGCTTTCGTGAACTGATCGGCGGTACGTTCGAGATCACGAATGCGCGCCAGATCCGCAACTTCGTCGAAGTCACCACCACAGCCAACCTGCGCAACGAGGCCCCGTTCGAGGTGATCTGGCTGGTCTCGAACGGCTCGGGCGTGCACAAATTCTTCAACCTGGTGATCGAAGGCATCAACCTGGCCACCACCGAGGCCGAGGAAATCGGCGCGTTGCTGGATCGCAATGGTGGCGATATCGACGCGATGATCGCTGATCTGCGCGCCGCAAGCTGAGGCCATGAGGCTTGCCAGCAGCCTTGAGGCACCCTAATTCGAGCAGGCCAAGACCCAGCGCCGGATCCGTACACGTGACACCCACCGACTATCGACACGAGCTGGACGGGCTGCGCGCCATCGCCGTAATGGCCGTGCTGGGTTACAATGCCGGGTACAACGATTTTGCTGGCGGGTTTATCGGCGTCGATGTCTTTCTGGTGCTGTCGGGCTATCTGATCACGCAGCAGATAACGAACCAAATGCACGCCGGCAGTTTTGCGCCGCTGCGGTTCCTGCTGCGTCGCGCCCGCCGCCTGTTGCCCACAATGGTGCCGGTGCTGGCCTTTACCGCTTTGTCGGCGCTGATCCTCAAGGGCAATGCAGCTCTGGACGAATTCGCCCGGCGGTTTATCAGCGCGGGATTTTTCTTTTCCAACTACCAGTTCGCCTCGGAAGCCGGAGGATACTTCGCCCGCTCCAACGGTGCCAATCTGCTGAAGCACACCTGGTCGCTATCCCTGGAATGGCAGTTCTATCTGGTCATGCCGGTCGTGCTGATGGTGCTGTACCGATTTGGCCGGCGAGGCGTGTTCGCCGGGCTGCTGGCGCTGTCGGCTGGATCGCTCGTCTTTGCCGAATGGCTGATCGCGGCGGATAATGCCAACTGGGCCTTCTACGCCGTTGGGCCGCGTTTCTGGGAATTCGCCGCCGGCGGGCTGATTGTTCTGGCGCAGCCGGTGCTCGCCCGGTTGCCCCTGCCCGGAGCGCTGATGCGCGCGCTCGGGCTGGTGCTGATCCTGAGTGGTATCTTCTTTTATCAGGGCGGGGTCTTTCCGGGCCGCGGCGCGCTGGCTCCGGTCATCGGCACGATGCTGATCCTGGCCGCTCCCGCTGCCCGCTTTGACCCGTTTCACTGGCTCCTGACCCGCCGCTGGATGCTGTGGACCGGGGTCAGGTCCTACGCCATCTACCTGATCCACTGGCCGTTGATGGTCTCGGTCACGCCCGCGGACATGAGCCGATCCGAGGGCATCCTGAGTGTGATCATCCCGATCTCTCTCTTTCTGGGGCATCTCATCTACCGCTATATCGAAACCCCGGTGCGCAGTGGCCGCCGGTTTCACGAAAACCGCGCAATTGCCGGCTATGGTGCCGCCACGCTGGTCATCATTGCCGCGCTCGGGCTGGCCTTTCCGACGACACCGGTCAGCGCCCTGCGATCGGTTTTGCCGCTGGCCGATGCGCGCGCCGCGATCACCGAGCTGGACAGCGCCCGCGCGCAGTACCTGGAGCTGCAATCGCGGATTGCTGCCAATCAGGAAGGCGGTGCCATCTATTGCAGCTTCGATGACATCGCCACCACCGAGGCGATGCTGGAGTGCCTGACCGATCCCGCCATCCCCGACGATGCCGTCCTGCTGATCGGCGACAGCCACGGGCGCGATGTTCTGGCGGCCCTGCTTGGCGCGTATCCGGATCAGCCGATCGTCATGCTGCACCAATCCTCCTGCGTGCCCGCGACCTATATCCGGGGCCGCTCGCTCTGCTTTGACGCGCTGGACCAGATCCTGCGCGACCTGGCCAGCAGCGGCAGGCTTGACCGCGTGATCCTGGCCGCACGCTGGTGGCGCGGCGAACATGTGAACGCCGATGCCACGTTTGCCACGCTGCAGGAGGTCGGGGCAGATGTGTTTGTGATCGGCCCCGGCCCCACCTTTGCGTCGCCGATGGAAAGCCTGGCGATCGAAGCGGGATTGGCGGGGGGCGGGCTGCGCGATTGGCCAGGGCTCGGGGCCGATCGCACCGCCTTTGACATCGCCGCGACATCCCGCGATCTGGCGGCGCGCGCGGTCGATATCGGGGCCGGGTATCTCGACCGCTATGACCTGTTCTGCCCCGACGACCTGTGCACTATTACCGATGGCCCGGATGGCCCGTTCCTCTATTTCGACGAGCAGCATCTCAGCCTGTCGGGGCTCAGGCGTTTCGAAACCATGCTATCGGCCGACGCCGCGCTGCGCGGCTTTCTCAGCCGCCGCTGAAGCATGTCTTGCCAGACCCGGCGCATCGCTCACGACGCACTGCCAGGAGATCCCTCGCGCGCCGAAAGCTTTGCCGCCCGGCAGCGCAAGGCACGTCTGGCGGCCCCTGAGGCAGGACGCATCGTTTAACGCGTTGAAATCTATGATTTCAGGCAGCGCTACGTGAGCCAGGTTTTTCCCGGAACGGCCTCAGTTGCCGCCCAGCAACTGGCGCAGAAATCCGCCCAGGCTCTGATCGGGGGCGTTTGGCGTGGCACCGGGCAGGCGAATGTTGGTAACCGGCTGTTCCTCCTCCGCCGGGCGGGCCTCGGCGACCGGGTCGATCATCGGCAGCGGGCGCGGCGGCAGGCCCTCGTGGACCTGTTCCATCGTCCGGCGCCAGATCTCGGCCGGCAGACCGCCTCCGGTTACCCCGGGCAACGATTGGCTGTCATCGAACCCCATCCAGACACCGGCCACGTAATCGGCGGTGAAGCCCACGAACCAGGCGTCGCGCGAGGAGGATGTGGTGCCGGTCTTGCCCGCGACCGGCCGGTCCGGCAATTGCGCCCGGCGTCCGGTGCCTTCGGCCACAACCCGCGCCATCATATAGGTCAATTGCTGCGCCGCGAATTCAGAGACCACCCGTTCGCGGATGCCGCCGCCCTGCCCGATCAGGGGCTCTTCATCGCCCTGAAGGCGCAGATCGATCAGCCCGTAAGGCGTCACCGCCGAGCCGCCATTGAGGATGCCGGCATAGGCCCCCGTCATCTCGATCAGCGTATTGTCGGAGGCCCCGAGCGCCAGCGCCGGTCCGAGCGCCAGATCGCTTTCGATGCCGAACTGAGCGGCCACCGTGCGCACGTTTTCGCGCCCCACCGCCTCGGACAGGCGCACCGCCGGCGTGTTCAGCGAATCCCTGAGCGCGTCGGCAAGGTTGGTTTCGCCGACAAAACGCCCGTTGTAATTGGTGGGCGAATAGGGCCCTGAGCCCGGCACGTCGATCGTCAGCGGCGCGTCCAGGATCGGATCGTCAAAGCGCCATCCCATGTCCAGCGCCGCGGCGTAGATGAAGGGCTTGAAGGCCGACCCGGTCTGGCGCATCGCCATCGTGGCCCGGTTAAAGAGCCCCGTGCCCGCCTGCCGGCCGCCGACCATGGCCCGCACCGCCCCATCGGCCGACATCACCACGATCGCCGCCTGCGCTTCGGTAAGCGCCCCCGTCTGCTCGGCAAATACCGAAGCCAGAGCGGCCTCGGCCGCCTCCTGCATGCGCGGATCGAACGTGGTGCGCACGATCACATCCTCGGTGGTGGCCGTGGTCAGGAAATCGGGACCCTGGGTCATGATCCAGTCGGCATAATACCCGCCCGCCCGCGCGGTCGCCGCCTCGGACAGCACGGCCGGGTTGTTGCGCGCCTCTTCGGCCTCGGCCTCGGTCAGATAGCCCTGCGCTTCCATCAGGCCGATCACCACGCCGGCGCGGTTTTGCGAGCGTTCCAGATCGGTCGTGGGCGCATATCGCGTCGGGGCCGTCAGCAGCCCCGCCAGCATGGCGGCCTGTTGGGGCGACACCTCGGCCGCCGAAACCCCGAAATAACGCTGCGACGCGGCCTCGACGCCAAAGGCCCCGGCCCCCAGATAGGCACGGTTCAGATAGATGGTCAGGATCTCTGCCTTGGAATAGCGCATTTCCATCGCCAGCACGAAGGGGATCTCGGCAATCTTGCGCCACAGCGAACTGCGTCGGCAATCGGCCTCGTATGCCGCCTCGGATTCCCATTCATTCGCGTCATAGGCCACACCCAGGCACACCAGCTTTGCCACCTGTTGCGTGATGGTGGACCCGCCATGCCCCTCCAGGGGGCCACGCCCTTCCGCCAGGTTGATGCGAATTGCCGAGGCGATGCCGCGCGGGCTGATTCCGAAATGCAGATAGAATCGCCGGTCCTCGGTGGCCACCATGGCATTCACCAGATGCGGCGACACCGTGGTCGGATCGCCGATCCCGCCGAATTGTTCGCCGCGCCAGGCAAACACTTCGCCATCGCGGTCCAACATCGTGACGGATCCCCGCTGTCGGCCATCGACGAATGCGGTGACCTCGGGCAGCGTGGTGTACATATAGGCCGTGGCCACGCCGAGGATCAGCAAAAGCGCCACCATGCCGCGCCAGAGCAACCCATAGATGATGCGGAAAATGAACCGCAGGATAGCGGCGAAAAAGCCCAGGATACCGCCGCGACGCGGGCGCTGCTGACGCTTGCGCGGTTTGCGCTTGCGGGTGGGTGCCGGTTTGGCCGCTGCCGGCCTGCGCCGTTCCGCCACCAGCCGTTTGCCACCGTTTTGCGGGCCCCGCCCGCGGTTTCCCGAATTGCTCATGCTTCTACCCGCTCGTGTTTTCGTCAACATAGGCGGTTTCGCCCGCAATGTGGAGCACTTATGCCGCAGCGCGGAATTTTCAATCTGCCCGATTTCCGGGCAGCCGCCCCAAATCGTGCAAAATTATTCCACCCAGGCCTGTTTTCGCCGAAATCAGCACCCCGCTTTATTGCTCTTTGCGCCGCCAGGGGCCTGTTCTGAGCGCATCCGGGGCCGTTCAGGTCACAAATCGAGAGGGGAAGATTTCCGTGAAACTCATCATAGCAGCAATCAAGCCGTTCAAGCTGGAGGAGGTCCGCGAAGCGCTGACCACTATCGGCGTGCGCGGCATGATGGTGACCGAGATCAAGGGCTTTGGTGCCCAATCCGGTCACACCGAGATCTATCGCGGGGCCGAATATGCCGTGAATTTCGTGCCCAAAATGAAGCTGGAACTGGTGGTGCCGGCGGCGATGGCCGACCAGGCGGTCGAAACCATTCGCGCCACCGCCAGGACCGACAAGATCGGGGACGGCAAGATTTTCGTGCTGGACGTGGCGCAGGCCATGCGGGTGCGCACCGGCGAAACCAACGAAGACGCGATTTGACCCGCGCGCAAACCGAAAAAAGGAAAACCGAGAGATGACGAAAAAATATCTCCTTATGACGGCAGCCGCCGCCGCGTTTGTGCCGACGATGGGCATGGCGCAAGAGGCCGCCACGCCGGGCTTTGACGTGATCGGGCCCTATCTGATGACCACCCTGCTGTTTCTGATGGGTGGGTTCCTTGTGTTCTGGATGGCCGCGGGCTTTGCCATGCTGGAGGCCGGGCTTGTCCGTTCCAAGAACGTGGCGATGCAACTGACCAAGAATGTCGCGCTGTTTTCGCTGGCCGCGATCATGTATTGGCTGATCGGGTTCAACCTGATGTATCCGGGCGATGCCTGGGCCATGACCGGCTGGATCGGCACGATCCTGTCGCCCACCGTGCTGGAACCTGTCGGGCTGTCCGCTGCCGAGGCGGCGCTGGACTATGCCTCGGTCGGGTCGGATTTCTTCTTTCAGCTGATGTTTGTGGCCGCGACGGCGTCAATTGTGTCGGGCGCGCTGGCCGAGCGTATCAAGCTCTGGCCTTTCCTCGCCTTTGTGGTGGTGCTGACCGGCGTGATGTATCCGATCACCGGTTCCTGGCAGTGGGGCGGCGGCTGGCTGTCGGAACTGGGCTTTTCCGATTTCGCGGGCTCGACCATCGTGCATTCGGTCGGCGGATGGGCCGCGCTGGCGGGCGCGATCGTTTTGGGCGCGCGGCTTGGCAAGTTCAAGGATGGCAGCATCCACCCGATGCCGGGGTCGAACCTGGCGCTGGCCACGCTTGGCACATTCATCCTGTGGATGGGCTGGTTCGGCTTTAACGGAGCCTCGCAGCTTGCCGCTGGCACCGTCGGCGACATGACCGATATCAGCCGCATCTTTGCCAATACCAACATGGCCGCAGCCGCCGGGGCGATGGCCGCGCTGATCCTGACGCAAGTGGTGTATGGCAAGATCGACCTGACCATGGTGCTGAACGGCGCGTTGGCTGGCCTGGTTTCGATCACCGCCGAGCCGCTGGCCCCGACGCTCTTCGGGTCGCTCTGGATCGGTGCCGTGGGCGGTATTCTGGCGGTACTGGCCGTTCCGATGCTCGACCGGCTCAAGATCGACGATGTGGTCGGCGCGATCCCGGTGCATCTGGTTGCCGGGATCTGGGGCACGATCGTGGTGCCGGTCTATAACACCGAGGCCAGCTTTGGCGCACAGATCATCGGGATCTTCGCCATCGGGGCCTTCACCTTCGTGGTCAGCTTTGTGGTCTGGACGGTTCTCAAGGCCGTGATGGGCATCCGGGTCGATGAAGAGGCCGAGATCACCGGGCTCGACGTATCGGAACTGGGGATGGAAGCCTACCCGGATTTCACCACCGCCTGACCGCCCCAACGGACAAGCAATAAGAAAGGGCGCTCCAAACGGGGCGCCCTTTTTGCGTGTCGGATCTGTGGACTAAGTGTGAATTCGCCGCGCCTGCGCAGCTGGCCACCTTCAGCAATCGTTGAAAAAAAAAATCGTATTCGGGAGGTTGTTCAAATGCCACTAATGACAGTTCAGCTTCCGAAGAAAAGCAAACCTGAACAAAGCGACCAGACTATCCAATGGGGTAATTTGAGCAAAGTTGCCGACGGTCTCCTTAACCAAAGAACTTGCGCAACCCACACAACGGCCCAAAGAAGATAAAGAGCGCTTGCAAGTTGTAAAATCAGAGTTTCACCGGGTCCAAGATCCCAAATCGCAACCGCAAACAACAGGAGCGCCAAGGCGAGCAGATCGACTGCAAGCATCTGAAAGGCGCACATCGCCTGCACCCAAGATACCACCAACCTGTCGCCTTTTTCCGGGGCAATGGCCGCTGTCTCACGAGTTCCACCAAAAACATGTGCAACGAATGCAATCATGGTGATGATCGCAACGATCAAGACGGGAATATTCATAGATTCCGTTTCCATTGCGGCGATTGTCATAGGCTAAACCAACCGCCTCATCATTGCCATACATGCTTATCCTTGAGTGTTTAGGGGCGCGCTTGATCAGACTTGCTCAATTGAGAACCCGTTCGGCACAATGCGGACATTCAGGCACCGTGCAGCGTTCGACAGTTTGGGCTTGTAGGGATCGCTCGCCGTGCGGGTCCCCCCCGGGGGGGGCGACCCTGGACTAAAAGCAGCCGCCCAACAGTCGGAAAGACGCTACTTACACAGCGTATCAACCGGCCAATAAAAAAAAGCCCCTTCATTAGAAAGGGCTTTTTCAAAACGCTATGGGCAAATGTATTCAGATCTCGCCTTCGATCCAGCTTTGCAGCGCCGCCTTGGGGGCGGCCCCGATCTTGTTCGACACGACCTCGCCGCCCTTGAACAGAAACAGCGCCGGAATGCCGCGCACGCCCAGTTGCATCGGCGAATTGGGGTTCTCGTCGACATTGACCTTCACGATCTTGATGCGGTCGCCCATCTCGGAGGCGATCTCCTCCAGCGCCGGCCCGATCTGGCGGCAGGGACCACACCATTCGGCCCAGAAATCCACCACGACGGGGACCTCGGATTGTTTCACTTCACTATCAAATGTTGCGTCGGTGACGGCGATGGTGGCCATATCTAGCCCTCCTGGAGGCAAATTGCGCATGTCAGGGGCGGAACCTAGGTAGCCGCGCCGGGAAGGTCAAGCGCCCCGCGCCCGATGCAACGCCGCCATGACCAGATCGTGGGGCAGCCGCATCAATCGCGCCTCGCGGGTCCACAATATCGCCGTTTCAATGGCTTGACCGGGGTAAATCGCGGCCAGCATTTCAGCATAGGCCCCCATTTGCCGCAAAAGCCCCTCGGGCGTTTCCCCGGCCCCGGCCGGCACCATCGCATTGGATTTGTAATCGACCGCCAGAATGCGCCCGTCCAAGAGAATCAGCCGGTCGATCTGACCCATCAGTTTTTGCCCCAAAACCGCGCTATCGGCCGTCAGTTCAACCTCGGCCAGAGCGCCGGGCGCAAAGACATGCGCCAGATGCGGCGCGGTCAGGCAGGCGGTCGCCTCTTCAAACAGCGCGGTGCGCTCCATCTCTCCCGAATCGCCCTCAGCCGCCAGAATGCCCGGTGCCGCCGAGGCCCAGGCAGCGGGCGCGATATCGGGCAGATGCTCCAGCAGCAGATGCAGCCGCCGCCCGCGCGCCAGCGCCGCCGCCTCGTCCAGCCCGTCGCCCGGCAGCGATTTCGCACCGCCCAGATCCGAGGGCGACAGCGTTGCGGCAGGGCGCGCGGGGGCCTTTGGCACCAGGCTCGCCCAATCGGGCACGGTTCGCGGCTCGGGCGGCTCTGGCTGGGCCGCGGCCCCGCCCGACCAGTCGCCGGTTTCGATCCTGAGACCGGGTTCGCCGAAAAATATCTGCTCACCGGCACCCATCCCCGCAGCCGCATCGCGGATATGGGTATACCAGCTGCCGGTCTCTCTGGTTTCCAGCTTGCCCGCAGCACAGGTGATCAACCAGCTTTCGGCCCGCGTCATGGCCACGTAAAGCAGCCGGTTGCGTTCCTCGGCCTCGCGCGTGGCGCGGAGCTCGAAAAGCGGCCGCAACACGGGCGGGCTGTCATCCTTTGCCCCGGCCCAGATCACCGGGCCACCCTCGGGGGCCAGCAGAACCGGGCCGGGATGGCCGCCCTGCCGATAGGCGGTGTCGGGCAGGATCACCACCGGGGCCTCCAGCCCCTTGGCTCCATGCACGGACATCACCCGGATCTGATCGCCGGCGCTGCCCGGATCGCGCTTGATCTGCACGTCATCGGCCTGCAACCAGCCGACAAAGCCGGTCAGGCTGGGAACATCCATGCGCTCATAGGCCAGCGCCTGCGCCAGCATCGCGTCGATGCCATCCTCGGCCTCCTGCCCCAGCCGCGACAACAGTTTTCGCCGCCCGTCATGGCGGATCAGCACCCGTTCCAGCAGGTCGTAGGGTCTGAGGAAATCGGCCCGGTTGCGCAGATCCACCAGCATGTCGACCGTGCCGGGGAACTCTGCCGCGCGGTCCTGCAAAGCCCGCCACACGAACCCCTTGCGGCCATAGGCCAGATCATGCAACGCGCCCTCGGACCAGCCAAAAAGCGGCGAGCGCAGGATCGCGGCCAGCGAAAGATCATCCTCGGGCGTGGCCAGAAACGCCAGCAGCGCGGTCAGATCCTTGACCGCCAGTTCCGCCGCCAGCCGCATCCTGTCGGCCCCGGCAATCGGCAGGCCCCGCGCCTTGATCGCGGCGATCAACTCATGGAACAGGTCCGACCGGCGCTGCACCAGGATCAGGATATCGCCTGCCCGCACATGGCGGCGCTGCCCCTCAGCCTGGATCGTGGTGCCATCGGTCAGCATCGTCTGGATGGCGCGGGCCACGCGACCGGCCAGAATGACGCTGTGATGATCATCGGCCAACTGATCCACCGGATCATCCCATCGCGGTGTTTCGGGTTTCTCGGTCTCGGCAATCGGCGGCCAGATATCGACCCGGCCAGGAAGGCTCTGCTTGTGCGCGATATGGGTCACGCCCGTGCCCACGCCGGCCCCCGAGACATCCGAAAATACCCGGTCCACCAGCCCCAGGATCGGCACCGCCGAGCGAAAGGAATGCAACAGCGCGCAAGTCTGAAACCGCGCCCCGGCCTCCCGCAGCCCGTCCCGGAAATGGGCGCGCATCCGATCGAACCCGTCGGGATCGGCCCCCTGAAAGGAATAGATCGACTGTTTCTTGTCGCCGACCACGAAAATCGTGCGCTCGACATCGTCCCGCGCGCCTTTGCCGGCGGCAAATTCCCCGGCCAATTGGGCGATGATCTCCCATTGCTGCGGGGCGGTGTCCTGTGCTTCATCGACCAGGATATGATCGATGCCGCCATCCAGGCGGAACAGCACCCATTGCGCCACGCCGCTATCGGATAAAAGCGCCCGTGTGCGGTGAATAAGATCATCGAAGTCAAGCCAGCCATGCGCCGTTTTGGCGCGCTCGAAGGCAGGCAGAAACGCGGCGGCAAACCGGTGCAGCGCGGCGGTTTTCCGGGCCGCCAGCAAGGCGCGGCGGCGCGGGCGGGCGGCCTCCACGCGGTCCATCAGCGCCTCGAGATCGGGCGTGATATGGCCCATCCTGCCCCAGATCGTTTTATTCGGAAAGCTGCCGATCTTGGCCGTGTCAGCCCCGTTCTTGGCCGTTGAGCCAACCAGAAATGCCGCCTCCAGAGCTTCCAGATCAGCGAGCCCCGGCCTGTCGTTCCTCAATGCCTCGAACCGCGCGATATGGGGGCCCTGATTGCGGTTGCCGGGGTCGAGAAACGGAATGATCGACCGGCAAAGATCAACCTCGCCGCCATGAAACACATCCCCGACAATCGCCTCGGCGGTTTCGCCACGGGGCACCGCGAACCAGTCGAAAATCTCACGTTCTGACGCCCCTGCCCCGATCTCGCTCCGCTTTGACAGCACCGCTTTCAGAAACGGCATCGCGTCATCACCCGACAGATATTCCGCCAGCGCGTCCATCGCACCCATCTGAGGCCCGTCCGCCAAGCCGTCCAGCACGTCGACGCACAGCATCGCCTGCGCCCGGTCGTCCATCTCGGCAAATCGCGGCGAGACGCCGGCCTCCAGCGGGAACCGGCGCAGCACCACCGAACAGAAGGAATGGATGGTCTGGATCTTGAGCCCGCCCGGCGTCTCGATCGCGCGGGCAAAAAGCGTGCGGGCGCGCGCAATGAGGGCGGTGTCGATCTCAGCTTCCGGAACACCCAGGCCCGCCAGCGCCACGCGCAGATCGGGCTCAGGCGTCATCGCCCAGGCCCCCAGACGCTTGAACAGCCGGTTCTGCATCTCGGAGGCCGCCGCCTTGGTATAGGTCAGGCACAGGATGCGTTCGGGCGGCACATCGCGCAGCAGGAGCCGCGCCACCCGGTCGGTCAGCACCCGCGTCTTGCCGCTGCCGGCATTGGCCGAGAGCCAGGTCGAGGCCCCGGGATCGGCGGCCTCGACCTGGGCCAATGTGGCGTCATCGGGGCTCATCGCCCGACCTCCACGACAGTCGCTTGCATGGTTTCGTCCCATTCGCCATGGCGCGCCAGATGATCGAAATCACCGGCGTATTTGACCTCCTGCATGGCCCGGCGCGAGGTATATCCGGTGCTCTGCTGTCCGAAATGCGTGATCAGCCGGATGAAACCCGCCATGATCTCATCCAGGTCGCCCGGCGCGACCGGTTGCGCGCGCAAGGTGCCGCCGCTGCCAAGCCCGATATAACAGATCTGCGCCACTGCGGTGGCATCGCCAAAGGCACCACGCTCGGCCATCACCGCCTCCAGCCATAATTGTTTGTTGAATGCCTTTTCCTGCTTGTCCGTGGGCACCCCGCCGGTCTTGTAATCATAGAGAATGACGCGGCCATCCGGGGTGATATCGATCCGGTCGGGGCGGGCTTTCAGCGTCAGGCCAAGCGTCTCGAACCGGGTGGTGCCGGTATGTTCTATCAGATGCGGGCGACCTTCTGCGCGCCGCGCGCGTTCGGTCTCGATGAACCAGGGCGCGATGCGCGCCATCCGGGCCAGCCAGATCCGCCGCGCCGCCGGCCAGGGTGCGCCATTGGCCAGCCCGGCTTCGGTCATCTGCATCAAAAGCGCCTCGGCATCTTCGGGCAGGCCGTCCCGGGTGGCGTCGATGAACTGGCGCAGGATATCATGCAGAATGGTGCCGCGCAGTGGCGCGTCGGGCAAAGGGCGCAGCGGATCGAGGCGGCGCAACCGCAGCACCCGGCCCGCATAGACCGCATAAGGATCGCGGATCAGCTTTTCGATCTGCGTCACGCTCAAGATATCGGGGCGCTGATGGATCGGCGGGCTGGGGGCCGGTCTGGTGGCGGGCGGGGTCGGGGCCGCCGGCTCATCCAGGCGCAGCGCCATCGACAGCCAATCCTCGCCGCGCGCCCGCATCGCCGCCAGCGCGGATTTGCTGTCACCGCTGGCCCCCGCCATCAGATTGGTGATCCGGTTGAGCCAGCGCGACGGAACAGTCTCGGTTTCGGCGTCGCGCCGCGACCGGGTCAGCCAGACCTCGGCCCCCGTTACCGATTGCTGGAAATCATGCGCCGCCAGCCCGATCACCCGATCCGGCAGACGCAGGCCTGCCTTGGCGCGCATGGTCCGGTTCAGCCATGGATCGGCCGCCGCGGCCTGCGGCCAGGAGCCTTCGTTGAGCCCGCCCAGAATGACCAGATCCGCGCCTTGCACCCGCGCCTCAAGCGTGCCCCAGATCATGATGCCAGGATGCGGGCTGAGCGGCTCGCGGGCCTCTTCCGCAGCCAAGAGCGTGGCCACGAAATCGCGGTATTCCGCCGCGCTGAGGGGCCCGCCCGCATCGGCTTCGGTTTCCAGCATCTGCATCAGTTGCAGCGCTTTCTGGCCCGCTGCCTTGCCCCAAAGCGCCTCCTCCGCCACGCCGCCCTCGGGCCCCGCCACCAGCATCCGGCTGGCCTCCAGATGGGCCGCGACATGATCGGCCAGATCGCGGGTGTCAGGCGCATAAAGGCCCAGCACCGCATCCGCGACCCATCCGGCCCAGTCCACCGCGCCGGGATCGGTGTCGCGTTTCCTAGCCCAGTCGATCAGATCGGCCCGGGTCGGAAAAGGCGTGCGCCCGCGCAAGAGCTGCAACTCCAGATCGCGGCTGCGCAACAGATGCGGACCGCGATCCGCGCGCCCTGCATGGGTCAGGGGATGTTTCAACAGAACCAAGAGCGCCTCGGCGCTCATCCGCTCGGCACCGGCCTCCGCGACATGGCGCAACAGGCGGCCGGGGGCGGAATGCGACAGCGCCTCGCCGCCTGAATCGTCGGGCTCGATCCGCCAGCGATCCAGCGCCGCCGTCACCTGCCGGGTCAGCGCCCTGTCGGGGGTGATCAGCGCCGCCGTGATGCCCGCATCGGCGGCCTTGCGCAGCCGCAGCGCGATGGTGGCGGCTTCGGCCTGCGGGCTCGGGGCCTCGATCAGGGTCAGACCATCGGCGGCATGGGCCACATCGGGCAGATCCGGGCCCTCGCTCAGCCATTGATCGGTCACCGGAGCGGGGCGCAAGGCCAGCGATATCAACCGGTTGCGCGCCACATTGGCCGGGGCGGCATCACTCCAGCGGGCGATGTCACAGGCGTGCAGCCCCAGATCGCGCGCCAGCCGGGCAAAGCGAAACTGCGGATGATCCTCGCCAGTCAGCCCATCGTTCAGCCGGTCCCAGACACCGCGCGGCTGATCGAAATCCAGCCCCGGCAGGATCACCGCGCCTTGCGGCAGGCGCGCAACAGCGGCCATGAACCGCGCCGTCGGCCCCCGCGACCCGGTGGAGCCTGCCACGATGATCGGATGGGCGGGCGGCGAAACGGCCCAATCGGTGGCCAGTTGGTCAACGACGCCCGATTGCCGTGCCTCGACGCTCAAGCTGTCGCTGCCCGCCATGAAATAGGGCGTCACGATTTTTAGGAATGCCTGCGCGCGTTGCCAGTGGTCGGAATGGTCCGACACATCGAGCCCGGCCACCGTTTCGGGCCGCACGCGTTCCTCCTGCATCTCGGCCATCAGATCGGCCAGCGCATCGGCCAGCCCGAACAAGGACGATCGCGGCGCAAGCGCGGGCTGACGATCCAGCAGCGCGGCCACCAGCCCCGCGATCTGCAGGCGCAGGCGCAGGGCGGAGACCGGCGCGGGCAGGCCTTCCATATCGGGGCGGGAGCCCAGATCGGTGATCAGCCGGATCCGGGGCAGAAACCCGGCCCCGCGTTCTGCATAAAGCGCCCGCAAGCGGCGTTGCGTGCGGGCGGTGTTCACGTAGAGATCGACCCGCGCCAGGGCCTCGGGCGGCTGGCCCTGCACCCGCGCGTCCAGCCCGTCCAACAGCGCGCACGAAAAATCGACGCCCAGCGGCGTGGCGAAAAGGCGGGGCGTGTCCTGCGGCTCAAACATCGGGGGCCTCGCGCAACATATCCTCGGCCAGATCGATGCCTGCCGGATGGCCGACATCGGCCCAATGACCTTGATGCGCAACCCCGAACAGCCGCCCCTTTGCCAGCGCCGCATTCCATATCTCATGCAGCGAAAACGGCCCCTCGGGCGTGTCTGCGAAAAGCCCCGCTTTCAGGATCTGCGCCCCGGTATAAACGGCACCCGCCTTGTCCCATGCCAACCGCCGATCGGTGCCGACGGCAAAGTCGCCCCCCGCCTCGCGGCCAACGGCGCGGGCCTGCGGTACCATCAACAGCAGCCCATCCATCCGGGCAGCGTCCCAGGCCGCGTCCAGCTGTGCAAGCGCGCCCGGGCCCGTCCAGACCGCGTCGGCGTTCAGAGTGAAGATCTCACGGCTGGCCAAAACCGGAAGCGCCGCACGGATGCCACCGCCCGACCCGAGGATCTGTGGGGCCTCCTCGACAAAGCTCACATCCGCCATCGCCGCCAGATGGGCCCGCATCGCTTCGGCGCGGTAATGCCCATTCACCACGATCCTGCCGCTGCGTGCGCGCGCCTGATCCAGCGCGTGGTCAATCAGCGCCCGCCCCGCCACCTCAACCAGGGGTTTCGGCCGCTCTGCCGTCAGCGCCCCCATGCGGGTGCCGAAACCGGCGGCAAGGATCATGCAGGCCCTCATGGCGCGAGCCCGGGCATCAGCGGGGCCATGGTGCGGGCCAGATCACGCAATGCCGGATGCCTCAGCGCGCCCTCGACATACCCGAAGACACGCGGCAGATGGGCCAGGTAGGCCGGTTTTCCGCGCGTCTCGGCCAGCCTTCGAAAAATGCCCAGAATGCGCAGGTTGCGCTGAAAAATCAGTAAGGCGCATTCGGCGGCAAACGGCTCTGTGGCCAGACCCAGCCCCTCCGCATAGCGCGCCGTCAGTGCGGCCTGCCGATCGGCAGCCATGCCGCGGCGCGCATCATGCGTCAGCGATGTCAGATCATAGCCGGGCGGGGCCATCACAGCATCCTGAAAATCCAGCAACCCCACGCGCCCCAGCCCGGTGCGCCCGGGCAGCCAAAGCAGGTTTTCGGCATGAAAATCGCGCAGACAGGGCACTGGCGGTCGCGTGAAATACCGCGTGAAGAGCGTCTCCATCTGCTGCAGCGCGGCCGCCGCGCCTTCGCATGTCGGCAGGGCAACCTTGGTCATCTCGGCCATCGCGGCGGGCGTCATCCGCGCCGCGCCCCAATCAAGGTTGCCATGCGCCAGATGGATCAGAACATCGACCGCCGTATCCATCGCCGCAAGCGGCAGCTGCGCATCGGCAAAGCTCCGATCGCCCAGATCTTCCAGCAGCATCAGCCCATCGCGCGGTCGCGCCGACAGGATATCAGGGGCCGATAAGCCGACATCGCGCAGCCGGAGCGCAACCGCAAGAAACGCGTCGAACGCGGCGCGATCCTCGGGGGGGGCGATCATCAATATGGCGCTATTGCCGGCCACGTGAACCCGCGCGTAACGGCGGGATGAGGCATCGCCGGCCAGCGGGCTGATATTTGCCCCGCCCCAACCGGCCAAGTCCAGAAACGCGGATATCGGCCGGCTCATATCGGCACAATCCCGGCCAGGCGCGTGCCCCAGATGTCGGGCTGGGCACTGCTGATCTGAACATGACGCAGGCCCGGTTGCGGCAACATCGTGAAACTCAGCCACAGCGCCGAATCCGGCATCTCGCCTGCCATACGCCCGGGCCACTCAATCAGGCACAGGCCGGTGTCAAACGCATCCGACAGGCCCAGCTCATCCATCTCCTGCGGGTCGCTCAGACGATAAAGATCGCTGTGCCAGATCTCCAGGCGACCTGCCTGATAGGTTTGAACCAGCGTAAAACTGGGCGAGGGCACATCCTCGACCGCGCCAAATACCGCCAGGCGCGCCTGGATGACGGCGCGCGCGAAATGGGTCTTTCCGGCCCCCAGATCACCCTCAAGACACAACGTATCGCCCGGCCCCAAACGCGGGGCCAGCGCCGCGGCGAAATCGGTCGTGGCATCGGCCGAGGTCAAGGTAAATTCGGCCAGCAGGCCACGATCCGGGGCAGATAGGGGGAGGGCGTGTTCCGACATGGATCTGACTTTAGCGCCCCCATCCGCCGCCGCAACCGGGTGCGCGGGGTCAGCCCGCGGAAATCGCCTGCGGGGGGTGTTCGGCCTGCGGCAGGGCGGTCTCATCCAACATTTCGAACACCACCAGTGTCGCGCCGCCTTTCAACGGCCCGACGCGGCAGCGCAAGGCGCGGTCATCCTGCATCAGCAACGTGTCGGCCCACGGGCTGCGCTTGCTATAGCCGCCCACAAAACTGCGGATCTCAGCCCAGAGCGGCGTCGGGGAGCACTGATCGGCCCAGGCCCGCGTCGCATCGCCCACGCTGATCATCGCTGCATCGGTGGTCGCGGCCCCCCAAAGCGCGTCATAGGCGGTGTTGCGCAGGTTTAGCATGCCCTCATTGGTGAAAACGGCCATCGCCGCATCCGAGTCGTCCATGATCGCCTGATACAGTTCCAGATCACCGCGAAACTGGCGCGTCAGCGACACTTCCGAGGTGATATCCTCGAACATGAAGGCCACCGCGCCATCGGCATGAGGGCGCCCGATAACGCGGAAGGTCTGACCGGTCGGCAGGGTCCAGAGATCCTGATAGGTCCCATCACGCGCGGCCTGCTCCAATTCCGCCATCTCGGCCCGCCAGGCCTGGTAATTCTTGGGCTCGGGCATGCGTTGATGCTCGCGCAACTGATCGAGGAAGGAAAACAGATCGGGCCGGGTCGAAAGCCATTCGGTCGACAGGCTGGACAGGCTGACAAGCGCGGGGTTGAACAGCACCAATTCGCGGCGTTGATCAAATATCGCCAAGCCTATCGGCAGATGCGCGAAGGTGCGCGACAAGGTCTGGACAAACTCCCTCAGCGAGGTTTCGGCCGCCACCAATTGATCGATGGGGCGCGCAGTGTAAAGCGTGCCGACCGCCTGCTCGGTCATCGAGATGTCAAACCAGCGCGGCAGTGTCTGGCCCGGCACCTCCAGCGAACACCGGCGCACCCTGCCTTCTTCGGGCGGCGGCGTGGTGTGATCGCCAAAGACCGGTCTGATCGGCCAGACCAGGCTGCCGGCACCGGTGTCCACGTCCTGCAGCAGCGTATAATAGGGCGCGTTGGCCCAGGTGATCTGGCCATCCTCGGCCACCCGCCACATCACCGCGCTGCAATGATCCATCGCGGTGCGCAGCAAATCCACCTCATGTTCCAGCGCGTCCAGCCCGGCCTGATCGATCGAGCGCCTGGCCCGGCGCACATCCAGCGCCGCCACCGTTATCACCGATTGGTCTTCTTCGCGGCGCCCGGTGATCGACAGGCTGTCTTCACCGATTTTTCCGATCAGAACAAAGGATTCTCGCTTTTCACGCAGCCGGTTCATACGCGCGACCGCATCGGCGTTCAAACTGCCCAGACAGTCGGTCAGATCCTGCCAGGCACCGACCCGATCCGAGGGGTCGGTCAGAAACGCGTCATCCTCGTCGATATCGGTCACGAGATACCCGTCGCGAAATGTGTAGCTGCGCGGCAGGTCAAGGCCCTGCAACATGACATGGCCGGGCCCAGACTTAACCCGGGCCAACCAACTGCCGCCGAACACGGAAAAACCGGCGGCGGCCAGACTGACACCTGCCAGAAACAGCAGCGTGATAGGATCCCAATGCATCATTCAAGCCCAATCGTGACGTGGAGATGCCAGTTCAACAGCGAAATGGTTAAGGCTGCGTTAAGCGTTGATTCGCGTGTTAAGCCCCAGCGCGCCCTTGGCCTCGCGCATATCCTGCACGATGGCCGCCGCAGGCCAGATCACATCGACAACGGCCCCACGCCGGGCCCCGCTTTCGCCCTCGAACAGGAACGGATCGCTGGCGTTGCGAAACGTAATGGTCGCGCCCGAACGTTCCAGCAATGTCTTGGCTATGAACAGACCCAGCCCCATCCCCTCATATCCCGGCCTTTGCGCCGGATTGCGGGCGGCTTTGCCCCGCCTGAGAAACGGATCGCCCAAATGCCCCAGCAGATCCGGCGGAAAGCCGGCTCCGTCATCGGCCAGCCGCAGGCGAATGTGATCGCCGCTCCAACGTCCATCGACCCAGACATCGGCGCTGGCGAAATCCACGGCATTCTGTACCAGATTGCGGATGCCATGGATAATCTCGGGACGGCGGTAGATCACCGGCTGATCGCCGCCGTTTTCGGCCGAAAAGTCGAAATGCAGCGCGATACCGCGATCGCCATGCGGTTCGGCGGCCTCGCGCACCACGGCACCGAACGGGGCCGAGCGCATATGCAAATCATCTTTTCCGGCACGCCCCATGTCGCGCAGGATATCGCGGCAGCGATCAGCCTGTTCGCGGATCAGGCGGGCATCTTCGGCCAGCTCGGGATTGTCCGCCAACTCCTCGGCCAGTTCGCTCGACGCCAGCTTGATCGTGGCCAGGGGCGTTCCCAGCTCATGCGCGGCGGCCGCTACAACACCGCCCAGATCGGTCAGTTTCTGTTCGCGCGCCAGCGCCTCCTGGGTTGCCAGCAAGGCCCGGCTCATGGTGTGGACCTCCAGCGACACCCGGCGCGCATATATCGACAGAAACAAGATGCCGATGACAATCGCGATCCAGAATCCGAACAAAATCAGGCCGGGCAATTCCATCGCCGTGCCGTCGGCCTGGCGCAGCGGGATATGATAAAACGCCACCATCGTGATCATCGCCACCGATATGGTGCCCAGAATCAGCGTCGACCTCAGCGTCAGCGCAGTGGCCGATATCGTCACTGGTGCCAGGATCAGCAGCGCAAAAGGATTGTTCAGGCCGCCGGTCAGGAACAGCAGAAAAGACAGCTGCGTCAGATCAAATAACAGCGTCAGCATCGCGTCCCAGTCGCGCAGCCGCTGATTGGGGGGAAACACCGTCATGGCGATCATGTTCGACAGAACTGCCGACCCGATGGCCAGAAAGCTCAACCCCAGTTCGACCCGAAGGCCCAGCACAAAACTGGCCACCACAATAGTGACGGTCTGGCCCAGAATTGCCAACCAGCGCAGCAGCAACAGCGTGCGCAATCGAATCCAGCCGCTGCGCAAATCCTGCGTCAGGAGGCTGAGGGATGGATCAGAGGTCAGGGCCATGTGCCGTATCGGGGCTTTCTGTCGCGGGGATACAGTCGCCAATTGATAGACGGAGATCTATAAACGATCAACGTCAGGCCGACAGAAACGGAGATCTGCCGACATGCCACGCCTTTACGCCGCCAGTGTGCTCGCGCTGACTGCCGCTCTTCTGGGCGGGATCGGTCTTACGATTCTGCGGGGGGCCGCGGACCGCGACGCGGATCGCTTTGCCGGGTGCCGGCAAACCCGCGTGGCCGGTGGGGCGGGCAATATCGGCGGCCCGTTCGAGCTGATCTCGGAAACCGGCGAAACCGTGACCGATGCCGACATCATCACCGGCCCGACGCTGATCTATTTCGGCTACACGTTCTGCCCTGATATCTGCCCGCTGGACGTGGCCCGCAACGCGGTCGCGACGGATCTGCTTGAACAACAGGGCTATCTCGTGACCCCTGTTTTCATTACCATAGATCCCGCACGCGACGGCGTGGCGGAGGTGGCGAGCTTTGCCGACAGCATGCACCCGCGCATGATCGGGCTGACGGGGTCGCTACAGCAGGTCGATGCCGCATCGAACACATACCGGACCTATGTCAACCGGCGCGACGGCGGGGGCGATCCGTTCTACCTCGTCGATCATTCGACTTTTTCCTATCTGGTCTTCCCCGATCACGGATTTGTCGAGATTTTCAGTCGTGATACGACGCCCGAGGACATGGCCCGGCGGATCGGTTGCTTTGCCGACGCGATCACCTGATAATAAATGCGCCGCAGCCTATTTGACCTCGGTGCGGAAACCCGTCTAAAAACGGAGAACTTTTGTGACGGGGGGATCGCCCATGGCATCGGAACGCAGTCTCAGGGACATTGGCCCCGATAAATCCCTTCTGCTGGTCGATGATGACGAACCCTTTCTGCGCCGCCTGGAACGCGCCATGCAAAAACGCGGGTTCGAGGTTGAGGCGGCAGGATCGGTTGCCGCCGGCAAGGCCATCGCCACCGCACGTCCACCCGCCTATGCCGTGGTCGATCTGCGGCTCGAGGATGGCAATGGGCTGGATGTGGTCGAGGTTCTGCGCGAAAAACGCCCCGATGCCCGGATTGTCGTGCTGACCGGCTATGGCGCGATTGCCACCGCCGTTGCCGCCGTCAAGATCGGGGCCACTGATTATCTGTCGAAACCGGCCGATGCCAATGACGTGACCGCGGCCCTTCTGGCTGAGCCTGCCGAAATGCCGCCGCCGCCCGAAAACCCGATGTCGGCCGACCGGGTGCGGTGGGAACATATCCAGCGTGTCTATGAGCTCTGTGACCGCAATGTCAGCGAAACCGCAAGGCGGCTGAACATGCACCGGCGCACCCTGCAACGGATCCTGGCCAAGCGCAGCCCGCGCTGAGATGCGGGCGGGCTGGCTTGCGGTGCTGGCGCTGTCGGCCTGTGGTCCCGCCCCGCCGCCGCAAATCGCGGGCCTTGTGCCCGATAGCGGCGGGTTGCAACCGGCGGGTACCAATCTGCGCATCGATTTCAGCCGCGCCGAGGCCGGGGCCATCGACACGGTGTCGCGCATTCTGGGCGCTCGGCCCTCCGAGATCGTTGACCAGACGGAATGCGGCGCAGGGCCGGTGCGCGCGGTGCGCTGGCAATCGGGGCTGACGTTGCATTTTCAGGATGGCGATTTTGTGGGCTGGGTGGTCGATGCGCCGGGCCATATCGTTGCGGGCGGCTATCAGGTCGGCATGGAAGCCCCCGATCTGGCGCTGCACCGGACCAGTCTTGGCCACGAATTTGCGGCAGGCGGCGTATTCGGGGCGGCGCAGGAGGACGCGACCATTACCACGCTCTGGTCCGGCACCACCTGCTATTTTCGCTGAACCCGCTGCTCCTCGACCGCTGGCGCGGCCTCCTCGCCACAGGTCAGCTCTGCGCTTTCAGCCAAGTCAGAAATCTTTTGACGCGGGCCGGAACCGCGCCCTTGGGCGTCACGATATAGTAACCCAGATCGCCGCTGTCGGGGTCTTCCAAAAGCGAGACCAGTGCCCCGGTTTCCAGATCACGCGCCACCACCGCGAGCGGATGAATGGACACGCCCGCCCCGGCCCGCACCGCCGCCAGCACCAGGTTGTTGCCATCAAGCGCGGTGCAGGCGATCCCGGCCGGATCCATCCCCTTGGCGGCCATCCAGCTTTCGCATTCGCCATAGCTGGCGTCGATCACCCAGGGCAGTTGCGCCAGCATGGCCGGCGCGTCCTCGGCGGTGGCGGCATAGGTCTGGGGCAGGCGCGCCGCCACCGACGGATGCGCCACCACGACGGTATCGGCCCGCGTCAAGAGCCGCGCCTCCAGCCCCGGCCAATCGCCACTGCCATAGCGGATCGCCAGATCGTGGCCCTCGCGTCTGAGGTCATGCAGCTTGTTATCCGCCGAAATCGTCACTGGAATATCGGGCCGCTCTGACCAGAACCGGGCAATGCGCGGCATCAGCCAGTTTTCCGCGAAACTGACCGTGGTGGTCAGCGAGACCGGCCCGTCGCCGCGCATCTGCCGCAGCCCGCGCACACCTGCCGCGATCTCGGCAAAGCCCGCACCCAGATCGCGCGCCAGCCGCCGCCCAGCCGCCGTCGGCACCATTGCGCGGCCCTGCCGGTCTATCAGGGGGGTGCCGAACTCCTGCTCAAGCGCGCGCACATGTTGCGCAATCGCGGCGTGGGTCACATTCAGATCGCGCGCCGCAGCCGAGAAACTTTGATGCCGCGCCGCGGCCTCGAACGCTCTGAGGGCGGCCAGAGAGGGAATGTCGCGCCAGTCCATAGATGTTAGCCCACCTTACACCTCGTGTTTATTGCTGAGTCGCGTAGTAAAGGCAAGACGCCTATGTTCGGTGCATCACATGACAGGAAAGGCCAGCTCCCATGTTCGACATCTTCTCCCGCAGCATTCGGACAGCAACCCGCTTGAATAGCTGGGATGCGCCCGACCATTGGCATCGCCAGCACCAGGATTACCTGAACCGGCGCGAATCCCGGCGCGACCGCGCGGTCCATCTTCGCGCCAGGTTGGAGGAAAGTCTCCTGAAGTAAGAGAAACTTACATCTGCGCCAGCAAATCCGCATGCCGCGATACAAAATCTGCGCGCACCTCTGCCGGTGGGCGCAGATGCAGGTGCAAACCTTTCGTCAAGGCAGGTGTCGGGCGGCCGAAAAACCGGTTCGCCTCGGCCTCCGAGAACCCTGCCAGTTGCGTGGCCTCCAACCAGGCCGAAACCCTGTCGGCGCGCTTGATCTGCGCCTTGACCGATTTCGGCAGGATTGCAGGCAGCCCGAAGCGCCGATGGATGGCTGCCGACAACCGGTCATCCAACGCGCCATATCCAGGGCCCACCGCCGATTTGACCGGCGAAATCATGTCGCCGATCACGTATTCGGGCGCATCATGCAGCAGCGCCGCCAAACGCCACCGGACCGGCCCCGCAGGCACAATCCGGCGGTATATTTCTTCTACAAGAATAGAATGTTCGGCCACCGAATAGGCAAAATCACCGCGCGTCTGACCGTTCCAGCGCGCAACAAAAGCCAGCCCATGGGCGATATCCTCGATCTCGATATCGACCGGTGTCGGGTCCAGCAGATCCAGCCTGCGGCCCGAAAGCATCCTTTGCCAGGCACGAGGGGGGGCTTTGGGCATGGGGGATCCTCTGACAGAAAGCTCCCGTCTGATTACGGGGACGCGCGTGTCTGGTAAACTGTGCGGGGCCGGGCCGACAAGAAAATGTTTGGCAAACCACGGGTGCCCGCGTTAGCCTTCTGGCGTTCAACAAATCAATTTAGGGAGCTTTGATATGGGTAAAGATGAAAAGCAAGGCGGCGGAAAAACAGGCGGCGGCGGCAAAGACGGTGGCGGCAAGGGCAAATAAGCCCGCCTGAATGACAGGTTTTGAACCGGGGCGCGCGCCATCAGGCCGCGCCCCGGTTTTCTTTTCACGGCCTGCCTGATATGGGACGCGCGAACCCCGCATATGCCCGTCAAGGAGGCACCGATGACCGACTATATCGTCAAGGATATTTCGCTGGCAGATTTCGGCCGCAAGGAGCTTGATATCGCCGAAACCGAGATGCCCGGCCTGATGGCTTTACGCGATGAATATGGCGCGTCCAAGCCGCTGAAGGGCGCGCGGATCGCGGGATCGCTGCACATGACGATCCAGACCGCCGTCCTGATCGAGACGCTGACGCATCTGGGGGCCGAGGTCCGGTGGGCGTCGTGCAACATTTTCTCCACGCAGGATCACGCCGCCGCCGCCATCGCGGCCTCGGGCGTGCCGGTTTTTGCCGTCAAGGGGCAGAGCCTGGCCGAGCATTGGGATTATCAGGACCGGATCTTCCTCTTTGAGGATGGCTGCAACCTGATCCTCGACGATGGCGGCGACGCGACGCTCTATATCCTGCTGGGAGCCCGTGTTGAAAACGGCGAGACCGGTCTGATCGAGGGTCCGACCTCGGAGGAAGAAGAAGCCATCTTTGCCCAGATCAAGAAACGCATGGCCGAAAGCCCCGGCTGGTTCACCCGCCAGCGCGACCTGATCCAGGGCGTCAGCGAGGAAACCACGACCGGCGTGCACCGCCTTTATGAGCTCGTGAAACAGGGGCTGCTGCCCTTCCCCGCGATCAATGTGAACGACAGCGTCACCAAGTCGAAGTTTGACAATAAATACGGCTGCAAGGAATCTCTGGTCGATGGCATCCGCCGCGCCACCGACACGATGATGGCCGGCAAGGTTGCCGTGGTCTGCGGCTATGGCGATGTCGGCAAGGGCTCGGCCGCGTCCCTGCGCGGGGCAGGCGCGCGGGTGAAGGTGACCGAGGTCGATCCGATCTGCGCGCTGCAGGCCGCGATGGACGGGTTCGAGGTCACGACGCTGGAAGATCAGGTCGCGACCGCCGATATCTTCATCACCACCACAGGCAACCGCGACGTGATCCGCATCGAGCATATGCGCGAGATGAAAGATATGGCGATCGTCGGCAATATCGGCCATTTCGACAATGAAATTCAGGTGGCCAACCTGAAAAACCACAAATGGACCAATATCAAGGACCAGGTGGATATGATCGAGATGCCTTCGGGCAATCGCTTGATCCTGCTGTCGGAGGGGCGCCTGCTCAACCTCGGCAATGCCACCGGGCACCCCTCTTTCGTGATGTCGGCCAGCTTCACCAACCAGACGCTGGCGCAGATCGAGCTGTGGACGAAGGCCGATGAATACGGCAACGATGTCTATATCCTGCCCAAGCATCTGGATGAAAAAGTGGCCCGGCTGCACCTGGCGAAAATCGGGGCCAAGCTGACCGAATTGCGCAAGGATCAGGCCGATTATATCGGCGTGCCGCAGGCGGGGCCGTTCAAGCCGGAACATTACCGGTATTGACCTGACTGCCCCCCGGCCCCTGCGCGCGGGCGGTTTGGGCGGGGGGCAAGCGGGCCAAGGGGCGCAGGCCCGGGCCGCTCAAAAAATCAGACATCCGCCATTCAGTTTCGCCGCGGGTGTCGATCTTAAGACTGTCCCGGCCCGTACCGGTCGCGCCGTGATGGTGCCCCTCTGTTCGTTGGGCGCGTTCCGTGATTTGCTGTCGAAAACGGAGGGTGACAAATGAACGGTGCCGAAAGTCTTGTGAAAACCATGCTGGCCAGCGGCGTGGATACCTGTTTCGCCAATCCCGGCACCTCCGAGATGCACTTCGTGGCCGCGTTGGACGCCCATCCCGACATGCGCTGTATCCTCTGCCTTTTCGAGGGTGGCACCTCGGGCGCGGCGGATGGCTATTATCGCATGGCGGGCAAACCGGCGGCGACCATGCTGCATCTGGCCCCGGGGTTCGGCAATGCGTTTTCCAACCTGCACAATGCGCAGAAGGCGGGCAGCGGGGTGGTCAATGTGATGGGCGAACATGCGACCTGGCACCTGAAGTACAACAGCCCGCTCAGGGGCGATACCGACGGCATTTCGCGCGCCGTGTCGCATTGGACCCGGACCTGTGCCTGCGCCGGGGACGTGGCCCGCGACGGGGCGGCGGCGATCCGGGCCGCGCGCAGCCGCGGCGGCCAGATCGCCACGCTGATCCTGCCCGCCGATACCGCGTGGGGTATGGGCGGCGCGCCGGAAACCGCCGCGGAGCCACCGGCGCTGCACCGCCCCGATGCCGCCCGGCTGGACGCCGCCGCAGCCGCACTTTGTCGTCCGGGGGCCGCGTTTCTGGTCAACGGTCCGGCACTCTATGGCGCGGGCCGGGTTCTGGCCACGCAGATCGCGCAGGCAGCCGGTTGCCGGTTGATCGCGCCGCTTTTCGCGCCCCGGATGGAACGCGGCGCGGGCAGTCTGCAGATGGAGCAGATGGTCTATGTGATCGAGGCCAACCAGGAAATGCTGGCCGGGCTCAGCCATATCATCTGCTGCGGGGCCGAGCCGCCGGTGAATTTCTTTGCCTATCCCGGCAAGACATCGACGCCTGAACCGCCCGATTGCCTGGTGACCCAGCTCTGCGATCCGGACATGGATGTGCTCTGGTGCCTTGAGGAACTGGCCGACCGCCTGGGTGCGCGGGGCACCGAGGTGACCCCCGTCCAGCCGGATCTGCCGGAGATGCCCACCGGGCCCCTGACGGCGGCCAGCGCGGGCGCGGTGATCGCGCGCCTGATGCCCGAGGAGACGATCCTGGTCAACGAATCCGTCACTTCCGGCGCACCGATTTATGCGGCGACGGCGGCGGCGGCGCGCCATGACTGGCTGCCCACCATGGGCGGCGCGATCGGCCAGTGCCTGCCGGCGGCCACCGGGGCGGCGGTGGCCTGCCCCGATCGCAAGGTTCTGGCGCTGAGCGGCGATGGATCGGCGATGTATACGCTGCAATCGCTCTGGACCATGGCGCGCGAGGATCTGGACGTGACCGTGGTGATCTTTGCCAATCGCGGCTACCAGATCCTGCGCGGTGAACTGGCCAATCTGGGCGTCGCGCATGTCGGGCGCAATGCATCGGCCATGTTCGACGTGGACAATCCGACACTGGATTGGGTGGCGCTGGCCAAGGGGCACGGGGTTGACGGGGCAAGGGCAACCACGCCCGAGGCCTTCGCGGCGGCCTTGCGCGACGGGTTGGACCGACCGGGGCCCTATCTGATCGAGGTCGTGCTGGCGGGGTGATTTCAGGCCTGTGACGACGCTGTCAACGTCGACACATACCTTTCGCGGATCACCTGTGGATCATAGGCCTTGCGGGCAAAGACTTCGGCCACGAGCGGTTCGAAATATTCCAGCGGCTCATAGTCGTAATCGGGGTCGAAGCTGGATTGATCCCAGCGCTCGCAAAACTCGGCGCAGCTTTCGAAACAGGGGTGATCCTTGAACTGATCGCGGGCGTTGCGGTCCCATCCGTAATGATGCCCGTAATAGAGCACCTGGAAAATCCCGTGATGTTCCACCACCCAGGCCACGTCCCACCGCACGAAAGGCCGGATCACCTCGGCCGAGAACCGGTCATGGTTTTGCGGGGCCAGCCCATCGCCGATATCATGCAACAGCGCACCGACGATCCAGTCGATATCGGCCCCGTCGCGCAGGGCCCGCGTGCCCGATTGCAGCCCGTGTTCCAGCCGGGTGATCGGGTAGCCTTCCAGCGTGACCTCGCCCTGGCGGCGCAACTCGTCCATCACGCGCGAGGCTGTGAGCGCCAGATAGGGTTTTTCGAGCTCTTCCAGCAGCGCGTAATCGGCGGCGGTGCCGTCTTTCATCTGGGTGAAGCTGACTTTTCTGTCCTGTGTCATCGGGCTCGGGTCCTCGCGGTATCGGGGGTGGCATAGAGGTCCACCTGAGCTTGGGCCCCTGCCGTCAGGGCAGCGGCCTGCGCGCTCAGGATTTCATCGTAAAGGGCGAGCGCCCCAGGATCGAACAGGCGCGACGGCGGGGCCACGTTGATCCATCCCTTCTCGCGGTCCTGCCCCTGCACCAGCATTGCGTAATCGCGGGCCATGTCAGGCTGGCGCACCTCGGGCGTGACATAGCGGATGGCCATGCCGATGCGCCGGTCATCCGACATATTGGGCCCCGAGGCGTGGAAGGTGCGGCCATGGTGAAACGACATCTGCCCCGGCTTCAGCGGGCCGAATTCAGCGTCGGCTTCGTCGATGCCCTCGATCTGCTGACCGCGTGACAGCAGGTTGTCATCGCTGAATGTATCGGCATGGGGCAGGATCGCATTCTGGTGGCTGCCGGGGATGAACCGCATGCAGCCCGCCTGCACCGACACATCCGACAGCGCCAGCCAGGCGGTCAGTTCCTCATCGGTTTCGCCCATGCCCCAATAGGTCAGATCCTGATGCCATGAGACGGTCTTTCTGGTGCCCGGCCCCTTGATGAACAGCTCGACCGACCAGACCAGGATATTGGGCCCCAGGATCGAGGTGACCGGGGCCAGGATGGCGGGATCGGCGGCGATCCGGGCCAGAAGTGGGATCACCAGTTGACCGTTGACGCGCATGAATTGCGCAAGGTCATGGCCACCGGCACCGGGGCCATGGTCGCGTTCCAGCGCCTCGACCTCGGCACGCAGGGCGGCGGCGCGGGCGCGGTCGAAAACCGGGACCGGATGCAGAAACCCGTTGGCCTGATAGGTCGCGATCTGATCGGCGGAAAGGGCATTGGGCATCGCGGGGGGCCTCCCGTTCGGGTCGCGTTACGATCGACGCTGCCGTTACGGCACCCCCTCGTCCACGCCGAATCCGACATCAAATAGGTCGCGTTTCTGCGCAGAATGCGAAAAACCGCATTTTTTCCGTTGTCAGATCGCCCCGGCCCGCGTTTTATATCCATGGGGAAAGTGCTATTTAACCAACAAACCGATAGGGAGACACGAGATGGGCAAACGCGACGATTTGATCGCTGTTTATGCGGATGATTTGCGGAACAAGTGCGGGATGACGCCGGATATGGACCTTTTGACCAAGGTGACCATCGGCTGCGGCCCGGCGATCTACAATGCCGACGCCTCGACCGTGGCAGGCTCGCAACCGGCCGAGCTTGAGACCGTAAAGAACAATTTTCTGATCAAGAAACTGGGCCTGACGGATGGCCCTGCGCTGGACGCGGCGATTGCATCGGCCATTGAGACCTATGGCAAATCCGAGCGCAACAAATATCGCGCCGTGGTCTATTACATGCTGACCAAGCATTTCGGCAAGGAAAGCGTCTACGGCTGAGACCCGCCGGACGCTGGTGATTGGAAGGGCCCGTCACGACGTGCGGGCCCTTTTTGCCGTTTCTGAACCCGCGACCACAAGAGAGCCAGAGCCATGCCGATCAAGAACCGCGACGCCGAACCGCATTCCGGGATCAGCCAATGGCGGCGCGAGTCTCATCGCCACGCCGCGATGCTGCCGGGGGCCGCGAAATCTCGGTGCGAGACGCGGATGCCGCTGTGAAGAGGCTCGCCGTCATCACCGGGGCGTCGAGCGGGGTCGGCGAGGCCGCGGCGCGCGAATTCGTGGCGCGCGGCTATCGCGTGGTTCTGATTGCCCGGTCAGCCGACAGGCTGGAGCGGTTGGCGGGCGATCTGGGCGCGGCGGCCATGGCGGCCCCGGCCGATGCCGCAGAGTCCGATCAGATCGGGGCGCTGGCGGGCCGGGTGCTGGACCGGCTGGGGGCACCGGATGTGATTGTGCATGCGGCGGGTGCCGGAGGCTGGAAAACAGTCCCCGAGACCACGCCGGACGAGGCCGCCACGATGATGGCCGCTCCCTATTTTGCCGATTTCCTGACCACCCGCGCGTTTCTGCCGGCGATGCTGGCGCGCGGATCCGGGGTGATCCTGCATATCAACTCGCCCGCCGCGATCCTGCCCTGGCCCTCCAGCGCGGGCTACGCAGCGGCGCGCGCGGCGGTGCGCGGGTTTCACGAGGCTCTGGCGCAGGATCTGGCCGGGACGGGGGTGCGCAGTTGCCATGTCATCTTTGGCCGGATCGCGTCTCAGTATTTCGACAACAATCCCGGCGTGATCGAAAAGATGCCGAAGCTCGCTGCCGCGGTCCCGGTGTTGAGCCCGGATTACTGCGCCCGCAAACTGGCAAATTTAGCCGGGCGGCCCCGCCACAACGCCGTTTTCCCGCTGATCCTGAGCGTCAGCTTGCGGGCGGCGGTGATATTTCCAAGCCTCGTGCGTTGGCTTTTGCGGCTTTGACCATGCCGGCAGACGCGGCAAGTTTGCCTAAAACCCTACGGGAAATTCGATTGCAGGACTCGCCGCGGGACGGCTAAGGTCGAACTTGTCCGGCCAGTATGGTGGACCCTCATAGAACACGTGCGGAGCGAGGTATTGCGCGTGGGTAAAGGAGGGTTCCGGGGGGTCGGAGCCCTCCTTGTTTTTTTTGCGCATCACGTGACCGGTGCGATTTCTAGGCGGAAATGCCGCCGAGATCGCAGATCACCCGCCATTCGGAGGCGGTGACCGGCTGCACCGAGAGGCGCGAATTTTTCACCAGCACCATTTCCGAAAGTTCGGGATGCGCCTTGATCGCGGCCAGATCGACGGGTGTTTTCAAGGGCTTGACCGCTCTGATATCGACGCACTCCCAGCGCTCATCCTCGGTGGTGCTGTCGGGGTGGGCGGGGGCAATCACCTCGACCACGCCGACCACCGCCTTTTCTTTTTGCGAATGGTAGAAAAAGCCCAGGTCGCCCACGGCCATCTCGCGCATGTGATTGCGCGCCTGATAGTTGCGCACGCCATCCCATTCCTCGCCGGCCGCGCCGCGCCCGACCTGATCGTCCCAGGACCAGGTCGAGGGTTCGGATTTAAAGAGCCAATACGCCATCTCAGATCACCTTGTTCCAGGCCTCGATGCGGACATCCGAAAAGAGGCCCGCGGCGGCATAAGGATCGCTTGCCGCCCAGGCCTCGGCCTCGGCGCGGGTGTCGGCCTCGATCACAATCAGCGAGCCGCACATCTCGCCCCCGGCATCCAGAAAGGGGCCGGCCATTTCGACGCCGGTTTCCTTGAGATAGGCGACATGGGCGGCGCGGTTGGCCTGACGAACACTCAGGTGGCCGGGTTTGTCGGTGCAGATCAGGGCATAGCGCATGGGCGGTTTACTCCGGTTTGAGGGGGCGGTTGAGAAGGGTGGCGATGACATCCTGGACCGTGATCTGGCCGCGCGAAAGGGCCGCGACGGCGGCGGCGATGGGCGTGTCGAGATCGGGGTGGGCCGAAAGTTCCTCGGCCGTGGCGATGCCTTCGACGGTCATGTCGGGATCGGCGGGCGCACCTGCGCCCAGCGCCAGACCATAGCGATAGTTGCGGGATTTATCCGACGTGCAGGTCAGCACCAGATCGCCAAAGCCCGAGAGCCCCGCCAGCGTTTCGTCGCGCGCGCCTTGCAGGGCGGCAACGCGGCGCATTTCGGCAAAGCCACGCGCCATCAGGGCGGCACGCGCGCTTTCGCCAAGCCCCGCCCCCATTACGGCACCGGCGGCAATGGCGATGACGTTTTTCAGGGCACCGCCCAGTTCCGCGCCGACCAGATCGGTGCTGCGGTAAAGGCGCAGCATGGGCGTCGAAAGGCGGTCCTGCAACGCCGCCCCTCGCGCCTCGTCGGCGCAGGCCAGCGTCAGCGCCGTGGGCAGGCCGGCGGCGATATCGGCGGCAAAGCTGGGCCCGGTCAGCGCGCCCGTGGTGGCCTCTGGTGCATGCGCGCGGATCAGGGCCGAAGGGCTTTGGCCGGTGGCCTTGTGGATGCCCTTGGCGCAGGACAGGATGGTGCCGGTGCGGGGCGGCATCAGAGCCAGGAAATCGGCCAGTTTCTGGGTCGGGATCGCCAGCAGCAGAATATCTGCGGTCAGATCGGACAGGTCGCCGGTGACCCGGACCGTGCCGGGCAGGGTGTGGCCCGGCAGACGCTTGGCGTTTTCGCGGGCGGCGTCGATATCCGCAGCGCCGGCCCGCGCCCAAAGCGTCACCCCGGCCCCGCCGCGCGCCAGCGCGATGGCCAGCGCGGTGCCAAAAGCGCCCGCGCCCGCGATGTCGATCCGGTTCATGCCTTGGCCCCCTTTTTGCCCGACCCCAAAAGCGGCGCGCTGGTCCGGTCCAGTGGCCAGCGCGGCCGAGCGGCCAGAGTCATGTCATCGCGATGCCCGGCGCGGTAGGCCTCCAGCCCCGCCCAGGCGATCATCGCGGCATTATCGGTGCAAAGCGCCATCGGCGGCGCGATGAAGGGCAGGTCATGGGCCATGGCAACCTCGTGCAAGGCTGCACGCAGGGTCTGATTGGCGGCAACGCCCCCGGCCACGGCAAAGCCGGTGAGATCCGCCTGCCCCACCAGTGCGCGGCGCGATTTCTCGACCAGCACGGCGCGCATCGCGGCCTGAAACCCGGCGCAAATATCGGCGATGTCGCCCTTGTGCAGCCCGCCCTGTTCGGCCACCAACCTGTCGCGCAGGCGCAGAACGGCGGTTTTGAGGCCGGAAAAGGACATGTCGCAACCGGGCCGGTCCAGCAGCGGGCGCGGCAGTTTGAACCGGGTGGCATCGCCGTCGCGGGCGGCGGCTTCGACGGCGGGGCCGCCGGGTTGCGACAACCCCAAGAGCCGCGCGACCTTGTCGAAGGCCTCACCGGGGGCATCGTCGATGGTGCCGCCCAGGCGGGTGAACTCCTCGGTGCCGCCCACGCGCAGAAACTGGCAATGTCCGCCCGAGACCAGCAGCATCAGATAGGGAAAGCCCAGCCCGTCAGTCAGGCGCGGCGTGAGCGCGTGACCGGCCAGGTGATTGACCCCAATCAGCGGCTTGCCCAGCCCCATCGCCAGCCCCTTGGCGCACATCACGCCCGACAGCACCCCGCCGATCAGGCCCGGCCCGGCGGTGACCGCGATGGCGTCGATATCGGCAAGCGCAATGCCCGCCTGCTCCACCGCCGCCTCGACCATCAGGTCAAGCTTCTCGGCATGGGCGCGGGCCGCAATCTCGGGCACGACACCGCCAAAGGCGGCATGCAGATCGGTCTGGGCGCTGACCATCGAGGACAGAAGCCGCGCGTCGTCGCCATCGGCGCGCAAAACAGCCGCCGCCGTATCATCGCAGCTGCTTTCGATGCCGAGGATGGTCAGGTGGTCGGACAAGGGGGGCCTTTGATTGCAGTTCGGATACCTCGCAGGTAACACTCAGCCCCATGCCTGACAATGCCACGCCCCTGATCCTGCTGACCCGACCCCGCGCGCAAGCGGCCCGCTTTGCGGCGCTGTGCGAGGTCGAGTTCGGCACCGGGGCAGAGGTGATGCAGGCCCCGATGCAGGAGATCACGTGGACCGGCCCGCCCCCCGCGATGCCCGAGGATGCCGCCTTGATCTTTACCTCTGAGAACGGCGTGCGAGGGGCGGCCCGCGCGGGCGCGGGCGCGGGCCGGCGCGCCTATTGTGTCGGCTATCGCACCGCCGAAGCCGCGCGTCAGGCGGGATACGATGCGATATCTGCCAATGGCACGGCCGAAGATCTGGCCGCGCTCATCCTGCACGCGCACCCTGCCGGGCCGCTCATTCATTTGCACGGGGGCTTTGTGCGCGGCGATCTGGCGGCGCGGCTGCGCGATGCCGGGCTGCGGGCGGCGGGGCATGTTATCTATGATCAGGCGGCGCTGCCGCTGGCCGCCTCGGCGCGCGCGGCCCTGGCCGGCCCGCGCCGCGTCATAGCGCCGCTTTTCTCGCCGCGCAGCGCCGCGTTGCTTGCCCGGGCCGCGCCGGATCTGGACAACACCGCCTTGCCCTGCATCAGCAAAGCCACGCGCGAGGCCCTGCCCGCGGCCCTGCGGGCATGCGCCACGATCAGCGACGCACCAACCGGCGCAGCCATGCTGATTGCCGTGGCGAGACAACTTTGCCCCTAGCCCTGCCCGGCCCGCCATGCCAATTTGAACGCTGACTCGGGGCCTTGGCGGAAGGTTCGCCGCATCCGGCCCGAATAGAAGGGAATTCAATCGTGGCCGACAGCACGACATCGCCAGCCGAAGACGAGATCGCAACCGAAGAAAACGGCACGACCCCCGAAACATCCGAGATCGAAGAGGCCGAGATCGTGGACGCAGCCCCGGCCACCGACACGCCCGCGTCGCAGATCGTCGAAACGCGCCGGGGTCCCGGCCTCTTGCCGCTGCTTCTGGGCGGGGTGATTACCGCCGGTCTGGGCTATGGCGCGGCCTATCTGGGCTATCTGCCCGCGCAAAGCGTCGATATCGACACGCCGCTTGCGGCCCTGTCCGAACAGATCGAGGAGCAGACCGGTGCCCTGACCGCATTGTCCGCGCGCACCGGCGCGATTGAAGCGCAGATCGCCGCCCTGCCGGGTGCGCCCGAGCCCGTGGATCTGTCACCGCTGGCGACGCAGGTCGACGCGCTTGGCGCGGGCATCGCGGCCAATGGCCAAAGCCTGCAGGGCCTGACCGACCGGGTGACCTATCTGGAAACGCTGCCCGCCGGTTCCGGTGAGGCGGGCGACAATTCCGCCGCCATCGCCGCCGCCGTAGCGCAAATGCAGGCCGCGTTGCAGGACCAAAGAGACACGCTCGCCGCACAGCAGGCCGAGAACGCCGCCCTGAGCACCGAGATCCAGGACATCGCCGCCGCCGCCGAGACCCGTATCGCCGCCGCCGAAGCCCGCGCCGAGGCCCGCGTCGGCGGTGCCACCGCGCAGGCCGCGCTTGGCCAGCTGCAGATCGCCGTGGCCACCGGCGCGCCCTTTGCCGGGGCACTGGACGATGTCGCCGCGGGCTCTGGCGTTGCTGTCCCCGAGGCCTTGCGGGCAGCCGCGTCGACCGGGGTGCCGACGCTAGATGATCTGCAATCGACCTTTCCCGCGGCGGCCCGCGCGGCCCTGCCCATCGCAATCCGCGAAACCGCGGGCGAAGGGGCCATCGACCGGGTGACGGCGTTTCTGCAAAGCCAGGTCGGCGGCCGGTCGCTGGAACCGCAGGATGGCGACAGCCCCGACGCGATCCTTTCGCGAGCCGAGGCCGCCCTGCAAAGCGGCGATGTAACCGCCGCCCTGGCCGAGATCGCCACCCTGCCCGCACCCGCGCAGGAGGCTCTGGCCGCCTGGGTTGCGGATGCGGGTCAACGGATTGCCGCCACTGACGCCATGTCCGAATTTGCCGCCGCGCTGGATGCGGCGCGCCAGGGGGGATAAACCAATGATGCTGTGGTCGGTTCTCAAGATCGTCATATTCATCCTGCTGGTGGTGGCGCTGACCTTTGGCGTCAGCATTCTGATGGAAACCGACCAGGTGGTTTTGCTGACCGTGGCGGGGCGCGAATTTGCTCTGACCCCGTTATCGGCGGCGATCGCCGCGTTGCTGCTGTTGCTGGCGGTCTGGGTGGTGCTCAGGCTGGCCGGGTTGCTGGTGGCGGTGCTGCGGTTCTTCAACGGCGACGAGACCGCGCTGTCGCGCTATTTCGACCGCCGCGCCGAGCGTAAGGGCTATCAGGCGCTGGCCGATGGGATGCTGGCGCTGGCCTCGGGCGAGGGGCGGTTGGCAATCCGCAAGGCCGAGCGCGCCGAGGGCTATCTGCACCACCCCGAGCTGACCCGGTTGTTGGTCGCGCAAGCCGCCGAGATGGCCGGCGACACCGCCAAGGCCACCGAAACCTACAAGGCGCTGGTCCAGGAGGATGCCACCCGCTTTGTCGGCATTCGCGGGCTGATGCGGCAAAAGCTGGAGGCCGGTGAGACCGAAACCGCGATGAAGCTGGCGGAGAAGGCGTTTTTGTTGCGTCCGCAGCATATCGAGGTGCAGGATACGCTGCTGCGCCTGCAGGCAGGGGCCGATGACTGGTCGGGCGCGCGCACCACGCTGGCGGCCAAGCTGAAATCGGGCAGTCTGCCGCGCGATGTGCATAAGCGGCGCGATGCGGTGCTGGCGCTGGCCCATGCCCGCGATGCGCTGGCCGAAGGGCAGATCGATGCCGCGCGCCGCGATGCCACCGATGCCAACCGCCTGTCGCCCGCGCTGGTGCCCGCCGCCGTGATGGCCGCGCGCATGGCAATCGAGGAAGGCAAGCCGCGCGTTGCCACCAAGGCGATCCGCAAGGCCTGGGACAGCGCCCCGCATCCCGATCTGGCCGCGGCCTTTGCCGAGATCGTGCCGGAGGAAACACCGGCCGAGCGGCTGAAACGGTTCCGGGTGCTCTTTGCCCGCCATCCCGGCGACCCGGAGGTCAAGCTGCTGGAAGCCGAGTTGCATATCGCGGCCGAAGATTACGCCGCCGCGCGCCGCGCGCTTGGCGATCTGGCGGAAACCGCGCCGACCGCGCGGTCGCTGACCATCATGGCCGCGATCGAACGCGGCGAGGGAGGCGAGGACCACCTGGTGCGCGCCTGGCTGGCCAAGGCCGTCACCGCCTCACGCGGGCCGCAATGGACCTGCGAGGCCTGCGGCCATGTCCATGCCGATTGGCAACCGATCTGCGAGGCCTGCGAGCGGTTCGACACGCTTGGCTGGATCGAGGCCCCGCAAAGCGCCGCCGCCCTTGCGGCTACGGCCCCGATGCTGCCACTGATCGTCGGCGCGTTGGAGGATCGTAGCTCCGTATCACAAGCCGACGCGGATACGGATGCCGATGACATCGTCGAGGCCGACCCCGCCCCGGTCGAGGATGACAGCGCCGAACCGGCCGTGGCAGACGAGGACCGTCAGGCCGTGCCTGCGGCAAGCTAAAGCACATGTTTGAACGGGTGCGGCAGGATGCATCGCGTGGACGCGACTTCTGCTCTGATCAAAACCGACGCCGGGCGTTGACTTCGGGGTGCCTCGTGAGCTCCTGATTTTTCCGTAACAGCGTCAGGGCCGCACCGGGACGGCGGGCGGGGCGCCTTTGGCTTCAGCCAAACAGCGCCGCACGTCATCCGCAATTGCCAAACTCACGCTCGGCCAGGCCGGTTTCAACCAGCATACACCGGTCCCGCGCCTCGTAGTAATAGCCGCGCGCATACCAGCTGATCGCGGTGTCATAATCGCCATCCGACAAGAGCCACGCCCCACGCAGATATTTCACCGCCCATCGCAGGTTCGTCTCAGCGTCCAGCAATCCCGAGGCCGGCCCGCGATAGCCCATGGTGCGCGCAGTCTGCGGCAGGATCTGCATCAGCCCATAATAGGGCCCGGCGCGGGCATCGGCCCGATAATCGCTTTCACGGTCGATGGAACGATGGATCAACGCCGCCGGCACATCATAAAACGCGGCATACTCATTGATCAGCGCCCGCAATTCAGGGGTCTCGTTGGGATAAAGCGGCGGCTCGCCGGCAGGGACGGAGGGCGCGGGGGCCGTCCGGGCCGATCCGCCACAGGCCGCCAGCGCCAAAAGTGCCACCAGCATCAGGACCGGGTAGCGCCTCAATTGCCGCCGCCCAACAGGCGCTGCAACTGGTCCGCCGCTTGCTGACGCAACTGCTCTTCCAGCGCATCCCCGGCCTCCTCGACGGTCTCAACCTCAACCCCCAGAGCATCCGAGACCGCGCCCTGCACGGCCTCGCTCGCCTGCCCCTCCAGCGCGTCGATCTGGCCCTCCAGTTCCTGACCGGCAAGCGTTTCCAGATCCAGGCTGTAATTGGGATCGCTCCAGGCCCCCGAGATACGCAGCGGCACCCGCAGGCCCCCGGCCTCCCCGGCCAGAACCTCGGGCGTCACGGTGTAATCCAGCACCTGGGCACCTATGCCTACCGTGCCCGCGCCCGTGACCCGGCCGACCGAGCTGTCCATCAGGAAATCCTCGTTGCTCAACACGCCATCGGCCATCGTGAAACTGGCGGAAAGGCTGTCATAAACAGTGCGCGACCCCTCGCCCTGATAGGAGGTGTCGAGATTGCGGATCATGCCCCAGATATCGAGACCCAGGATCGCCCCCTGACCGAACTCCACATTGCCCGCGCCCGAGACCGAGTTCATCAGCGTATCCATATCATTGCCGACCATCAGAAAATTGACCGCGCCGCTGCCGGTGCCCTCCAGCCGCTCATACCCGGCGAATTCCGTCAGCAACGGGGCCAGCTGCACCTCTCGCATGCTGACATCTGCAGCCATCGACAGCCCGCCGCGCCCATTGACCACATATTGCCCGCTCACCGATCCGCCATAAGCCGCGATCTGGCGCAGATCCAGAACCAGCCGCCCCGCCGTCAGCGTGGCGCGCAGATCGACCGCGCCCAATGTCGCCAGGCCCAGATCGAGCCCCTCCAGCACCAGCGACGCCTCGGCATCGGCGGCAAAGAGCCCGCTCACATCAATCACCTCGCGCGACCAACCGTCAGGTGCGGCAGCATCCGAATTCTCGCCGCCCTCGGCCTCGCTCAGCCCGCTCAGGTCCAGCCCACCGCCCTGCAGCCGCAGCCGGATCATCGGCCGGTCATCGCCCGGTAGGATGTCGACATCGCCCACCACCTGGTTGCCATCCAGATCAAAGCTGCCCTCGCGCAGATGGACCGAACCTTGGCTGGCCAGCGTCACCCTCGCGTCGGCGGCGATCCGGTCCCGCCCCAGCCCCCGCGGCAATTCCAGCGCCGGTTGCCCCGCCAACGCCATGATCGGCCCCAGATCGGTCGCATCCAGCGTCAAAGCCCCCTCGCCCCCCAATGGGGCAAGCCCGATCCGGCCATCAAATCCGGCCTCGCCGCCATCCCATTGCGCCGCCAAGGTGACCGGCCGGATCTCGCCCTCGATCAACGGCCCGACGCCGTCTATATCGCCCTCGATGCCGATCTCGGCCCCGTTCATGGTCGCCTGCCCCTGCAAAGAGGCCAGACCGACCGCCGAGGGCAGGCGAAGCGTCAGGTCGATCCCGGTCGCCGTGACATCCGTTCCTGCGCCGTCATCGCGGTACATAAGCGATCCGTTGCGGATCTCGGCGATATCGAGGCTGAAATTTTCCAAGCCGCTGCCGCCCCCGGGGGCTGTTTCATCGGCCGCGGCACCCTCCGCGCCTTCAGAGAAATCCCAGCTCACCGCACCATCGGCCGCCCGCACCAACACGATCTCCGCGTCGTTCAGTTCAAATCGCTGGACCTTGATGGCCCCGCCCCACAACGCGCTGAGGCCGATGCCGACATTCAACCGCGATGCGCGCAGCATCGGGCCGTCGGTGACCCAGACCGGGTTGCCGATCTCGACCCCTTCGGCGCGGATGCCAAGGCTTGGCCAGATCGAGGGGCTGACATCGCCCGAAATGACCAGACTGCGCCCGGTGGCGCGTTCGAATTGATCGCCCGCGAGCGCCGCGATGCGCTCCGCCGGGATCAGGAAAAGCGCGGCGATGGCCAGCACAACCACCAATACCAGCACGCCAATGATGCGAATAATCCAGCGCATGTCTTGCACTCCCTGCCTGCAATTCGTCGAATCCTAGCGCACAAACAGCGCCCGGAAACAGCCCAAAAAAGGTTTACTCTGCGGCGGGCGACCATCCGCCCTCGGGGTTTCAGCCCTGCCCGTCGCCCCGATAGGACAACATCGCCGACAGGGCATATCTGTTTTGGCGCAAAATCTCATCCGGGTCGGCATCGGCCATACCCGGCAACGCCAGGCTTTTTCGCGCCAGAACCAGACCGAGCAGAACACCGGTAAACAGAGCTGCGCGCGCAGCAGCCTCGGGGCCCGTCAAACTGGCGCGAAACCGGCCCAGAAACCCGGCCTCAAAACCCGCGCGCAAGGCCGGGCCAACCTCCGGGTCGGCCCCGTTCATGATCAGCAAACGCAAAGGGTCGGGCGCGCCAGCGTCCGAAACCGGCACCGAAATGGCGCGTGCGATCACCTCGACCGGGTCGTTTCCTGAGTCGTCAAACAGCCCCTCCAGATCGAACGCCCCCTCCAGCGTCGCCTCGAAAAGCCCCTGTTTGCCGCCGAAATAGCGCGAGATCAGCGCCACATCGACACCGGCCGCGCGTGCGATTTCGCGCAGGCCGACATTGGCATAGCCGCGCCGCCACATCGCCTCGCGCGCCGCCACCAGCAGCTTTTCCCGCGTTGTTTCCGCATTTCCCATGGGATTGATCTAGCCCCGCAGAAAAATTATGTCAACAAGTGTTGACAGGCCCTCGCAGTCGCCCTAAATGCCACGTCAACAACCGTTGACAAATGGAGCCTCCGATGTCCGATACTGCCCTCATCACCGGCGCGTCCTCCGGCCTTGGCCGCGAATTTGCCCGCATCCATGCCGCCCGTGGCGGCGATGTGATCATCACCGCGCGCCGCGAGGCCGAATTGCTGGCGCTGAAGGCCGAGCTTGAGGCCGCTCATTCCGTCACCGTGCACACCATCGCGCTGGATCTGGGCGCACCGGGCGGGGCCGACGCGCTGTGGGATCAGGTCGAGGCGCTCGGTAAACCGGTCGATATCCTGATCAACAACGCAGGCTTTGGCGGTCAGGGCCGGTTCATCGACCGCGATCTGGCGCAGGACCTGGTGATGATCGACCTCAACGTCAAGGCGCTGGTGACGCTCAGCCACCATGCCGCCCGGGCCATGGCCGCGCGCGGGCAGGGCAGGATCCTCCAGGTCAGCTCCACCGCCGCCTATCTGCCCGGACCCCTGCAGGCCACCTATTACGCGACCAAGGCCTTCGTCAGCTCGTTCTCCATGGCGCTCGATGAGGAGATGCGCGCGGCGGGCGTGACCTCGACCGCGCTGGAACCGGGCCTTGTCGATACAGGTTTTGTCGCTGCCGCCGATCTGGATGGAACGCCGCTGGCCGGTCCCTCCACCCACGCAGCCAAGCCCGCCGATGTGGCGCGGATCGGCTATGAGGCGATGCTCAAGGGCAAACTCAGGGTGATCAACGAAGCCAAACGCCGGATCCAGCTGCAATGGCTGATCCCCTTCGCGCCCTATCGCACGGTTCTGAAAATGATCCACGGGATACAGAGCAAATCCGCCTGAGCCCCCGCGCGTTCAATCCAGCTCGGTCCAGGGCCAGGGTTTCACCTGGCTCGCCGCCGTCTGATATCGCGCCGCCTTGGCGATCCAGATGCCCAGATCGGTGCCAAATTCGGCCAGCCGCGGGTTCGGGGTCTTATTGACCAGCAAAATAATGAACTGGATCACCGTCGCCACCCCCAACACGGTCTGCGCAACCGAGATCATCAGCGCAATGATCAGCATATAAAGCAGCCGCATCCAGATGCTGTCAGGCTCTGCCTCGAACTGTTCGCCATGAATACGGCCCGAGACCCTGTCGTCGTCACTATCGGCCATCTCGCCCCTCGCCCTCCGGTTAACACCCTGACCCTATCACATGGGCCATCCTCACCGCAGCACAAGATTTACCGTCGAACCCTGTGCATATTTGGAATTGCCGCTCTGGCCCCTGTCCGCCATTGTCACCGGAACTGACATGCTGGCGAAAGGCCGCAAGACCGTGAACTGGTTCATTGATCTGCTCATCACCTTTCTGACCGAACTTCGGTCCATGTCGCTGGTCAGCCAGGTTCTGGCCATCGTCGGCTTAATTTCCTTCCTTGCCACGATCGTCATCTATCCGGTCCGCAAAATGAAACGCAGGGCCGAGGCATCGGTGACACAGATTGACGGGCTCCAGCTGCAACTGAAAACCGCACGAGAGGTCGCGGCCAAACACGAGGCAACCTGCGACCAATTGCAGGCTGAATCTCCCGCTGCCTTTATCGCCGCCCATAATCGCGAGATCGAGGAGCATAATGTTGAAAGCGCCATGGCACTGGCCGAGAGCTTCGTTGACCGCCAGCAGGAGGCGCTGACCCTCGCCTTTCGCACCCGCATGGATGAGGCAATTCGCCAATCCCCACAGGATGGCGCGCCGGCCTTTGAAACCGCCCTCACTTGGGCCCGCGCCGCGTTGGCGCTGACCCCGCGCGACCGGAAACTGCGGATGCTAATCGACGATCTAACAGAGGCCGCCGCCATCGCCACTCAATCGGGTGCCGGGGTAAAGCTCAAGGATGATGCCGACCGCGCCGCGCGCGAAAAACGCTATGACCGCCTGCCAATGGATATCAACACGCTGACAACGGCCTTCTTCAAAGCGCGCGACGGCAGACATTATTCACTGATGCTGTTTCTGGCGGAACACGGCCTGACCATCACCCGCCGCGCGCCCTTTGGCGAAGGTTCGAAGGCACATCTGATGTTTCGCCGGCACCGGGCTGAGGCTTTGTGGCACGCGGGACAGGCGCAGGATGCCCTGACCGAATGCGCGGCACTGGTGCAGCCGTTTCAGGACATTTTCGGTGCCCGCGACCCCGAAACCCTTGATCTTCGGCGCCTTCTGGCGCAGTGCCGCATGGGCACCGGGGACAGGGCAGGCGCGCTTGAAGAGGTTGAGGCGCTGCTGCCGCTGATGACGGAGGTTCATGGCGCGCTCAGTTCGGCTGCTCTGTCTACCACAGGCCTTCAGGCGCAGTGCCGCAGCGCTACCGGCGACCCGACGGGCGCGCTGGCAGAAATTGAGGCGCTTTTGCCGTTGCGGACAGAGGTTGAGGGCCCGCGCCATCCCTATGTGCTGGATACCAGACAACTTCAGGCGCAATGCCGCAAGGAAACCGGCGACGCTGCGGGCGCGCTGGCAGAGGTCGAGGACCTGCTGCCGCTGATGACGGATGTTCAGGGCCCGCGACATCCATCCGTTCTGGCAACCCGATTCCTGCAAGCGCAATGCCGCAAGGACACCGGAGACCCGGCAGGCGCGCTGACCGAGGTTGAGGCGCTGCTGCCGCTAAGAACAGAAGTTCAGGGCGCGCGATATCCGAGCGTTCTGGCGACCAGGCTCCTGCGCGCCGAATGTCTGGCGGATCTGGGCAGGGGCGCAGAGGCAGGCAGCGATCTGGACGATATCCGCGACGGACTGCTTGCCGCCGGGCTGCGGCCTGAACATAAAGACCTCACCCGTCTGGATGCCCTGAAAGATCGCCTCGCCAACCCACCCACATAACGCCCCATCCCCCTTCCCCGTCCGCCCGCTCTGCCCTATAGGCAGGGCCATGAGCCAGAACCCGCCAAACCTCCGCCCCGACCTCGCGCCCAAAGCCCGCCTGACGGACACAGCCCGCCCCGGCCAGCCCACCATTGGCATGGTCTCGCTTGGCTGCCCCAAGGCGCTGGTCGACAGCGAGCGCATCCTCACCCGCCTGCGCGCCGAGGGCTATGCCATCAGCCCCGATTACGCCGGGGCCGGGGCCGTCATCGTCAATACCTGCGGATTTCTCGACAGCGCCAAGATGGAGAGCCTTGAGGCCATCGGCGAGGCGCTGCGGCAAAACGGCAAGGTCATCGTCACCGGCTGCATGGGGGCCGAGCCCGAGGCCATCACCGGCACCCACCCCACCGTTCTGGCCGTCACCGGCCCGCAGCAATATGAGCGCGTGCTGGATGCCGTCCACGCCGCCGTGCCGCCCGCGCCCGACCCCTATATCGACCTGTTGCCCGCCCGGGCCGTGTCGCTGACGCCGCGCCATTACAGCTATCTCAAGATCTCCGAGGGCTGTAACCACACATGCAAGTTCTGCATCATCCCCGATATGCGCGGCCGCCTCGCCTCGCGCCCCGCCGCCGCCGTGTTGCGCGAGGCCGAGAAACTGGTCGAGGCCGGGGTGCGGGAATTGCTGGTGATCTCTCAGGATACCTCCGCCTATGGCACGGATTGGAAGGAGCGCGAGGATAAATTCCCGCTCCTGCCGCTGGCCCGCGATCTGGGGTCGCTCGGGGCCTGGGTGCGGCTGCATTACGTCTATCCCTACCCCTATGTGCGCGACCTGATCCCGCTGATGGCTGACCCGACGAACGGGGTGCTGCCCTATCTCGACATCCCGTTTCAGCACGCCCACCCCGAGACGCTGCGGCGCATGGCCCGCCCCGCCGCCGCCGCGCGCACATTGGACGAGATCGCCGCCTGGCGCGCCGAGTGCCCCGATATCACCCTGCGTTCGACCTTCATCGTCGGCTATCCCGGCGAGACCGAGGCGGAGTTCCAGACCCTGCTGGATTGGCTGGACGAGGCGCAGCTGGACCGCGTGGGCTGTTTTCAATACGAAAATGTCGCGGGCGCGCGGTCAAACGCGTTGCCCGACCATGTGCCCGACGCGGTCAAGGCCGAGCGCTATCACCGTTTCATGGAGAAATCGCAGGCGATCTCGGAGGCGAAACTGGCGGCCAAGGTTGGGATGCAGATCGAGGTCATCGTGGATGAGGTGGACGCCGAAGGGGCCACCTGCCGCACCAAAGCCGACGCGCCCGAGATCGACGGGAACCTGTTCATTGACGAGGGGTTTGAAGGGTTGTCAGCCGGGGATATCGTGACGGTCGAGGTGGATGAGGCGAGTGAGTATGATTTATGGGCAAGCATGACCCCGTAGGGTGGGTTTTTATCCCACCATCCCCGAACCACCCGGCATGTCGGTGGGTTAGAAACCCACCCTACACTTTTTTGGGGTTCCGACTGCTGGCGTGTTTTACCCGCTAGGTGCCCAAATGTGACTCCGGACGGGTCTCAGCGACCCTGCCCGCTTCACGGCGAACTTTAACCTTTGGTATTAGTCTTGCCAAATCTTGCAGGATCGGGAGAAGCCGAATGCTCAATATCGACCGAAGATGCCCCAGGTGTGAAAAACCAACGTTCGACTTGGGTCGAAGATTCTTGGCAAGTCCATATTGGGAACAAAGTGCCCGAATTGCAGCGCCCGAATTCGGGTAAAACGGGATAGATCGTTGCTTTCATTTGTGCATCAAGAATTATCACTACGCGTGAAACTGGCCGGATTACTCGGCCTTGGATTGTTTTTTGCATGGACCCTGATCGTTGGCATTTCTCCATCTTATTTGGTCGCGATTCTTCTGCTTATTGGGCTCGGCGGGAGCCTGATCAGCGCAAGCGTCGCCGCACGTGAGCCAAAGCCACCGTTCTGGTGAAAACCCATAACTGATGCCGTCAACGCGCGAATACGCTCAACAGGTCACGCCTACGACGACGCGCTGTTACCCGTACAGCGCACAAAGAGCTGACAGCCCGCGCGGCCTCATGCTGACCATATCCGAAAGCGCCCCTTCGCCTTTCAATCCCAAGACCAAGCGCGATTGCCAGACCGCGGGGTGCCAATCCAATCTCAAGACGGAAGCGCTTCATCCCCGCCAAGCCGCTCCCCGATCAGAGACATCCACAACCCATCCAAATCCCGACCCCTTGCGGGCGGCCCCCTCTCGGCCGATTTCCTTGGGAAATCTCCTGCCGGGTCAATGCTCCATTTGATGCCGCTCGGCATTTCGCCGAGGGGCAGGCATAGCCGCATCAGCCCAACAGCACGACGGCCCAGGCGACGCCAACAGCGACGGCCGTCATGGCCACCCCGGCGCTGCCCACATCCTTGGCCACGCGGGCGCGGTCATCGGGCTCGGTCGAGATGTAATCCACGGTCCGTTCCAGGCTGGTATTGATCAGCTCAACCGCCAGAACCAGCACACCGCCCATCAGAATTATCATTGTTTCCGAGCGCGATAGCGGCAAATAAAGCGCCAGCGCGGCGGACGGCACATTCATGCAGGTCCAGAATTTCAGACTCGGTTCGCGCACCCACGCATCGCGCCATCCCGCACAGGACCATACGATCCGGTTTCTCAACCGCTGCCATTCCCGGTGCACCATGCATTGCTCTCCCCATCCGTTCGGACAAGAGGCTACGGCGATCGGGCGACGCTGTCACCAGAAAAGCCCTCCGGCACCCGGGGTCTGCCCCGGGGGTCCGGGTCTTCAGCTTATGTATTCTTGCGTGCGATATCCAACAGCGCCTGACCGTTTCGGCAATATTCGGGGGCCTCGTCGGCGCTGTCATGGGCGGCCAGCCATTTGCGGCATTCCTCAGGCGAAGAACAATTGGTGCAGCTCAATATCATCGCGTCGCGTTCACCGGGGGCCAAGTCGCCGCGCAATTCCGCCTCATCCATATCGCCGCCCAGACGGTCCGCCATCTGATCCATCAATTTCCGGTGTTCTTCGATCTGTGTCTTGCTCGGCATCGCCATGCCCCTTCCCTTTCGCGCCGCATCGGGGCTGCGGCTGACGCAGTCAGGATGCGCAGGCCCCGCCCGGTTGGCATTGACACAGATCAAGGATGCCGGCGCGCATTCGGCAAGGCTTTGACTGCACAAGGGAATTCCGACCCACATACGGGGCCAACAGGGGCTAGGCAAGCCAAGCGGGGGCCTCTAGACTGCCGCTATGTTTACCATAGAACACGAATTTGACGCCACGGTCGTCACCCTTGTCGACGAGGGCAGCGCGCCCCTGCAGGAGGATCTGACGATCTCGGCCTTTGCCGAATGCGTGACACTGGAACAGCTTGATCCGCGCGATGACCGGGTGCAGAAAATCACCCTGTCGCAAAGCCAGTTGCGCGATCTGGCGGCGGCGCTGGACCTGCCCGAAGGCGTCTATCGTCTGCGCCCCGCCACCGACTGACCAACCGCGCCGCGATCCAGGGTCAGGACGCGCAGGAAATACAGCGCATTACGGTGGCGTCGGAATCGAGCCGCCCAAAGCCGATGAAGCCGCCGCAATCGGCGCACCAGCCAAATTCGCCCTCATCCATGCGCCCGAGCGCCGCGTCGATGGCGCGGATGCGTCCATGGCGGCGGGCCTCGACAGCAGCCGCCATCGCCTGCCCCTGCATCGCATCCATACGTGACAGCCGCCCCACCATGGTCTGATCCAGGGTCACGGGTTTGCGGCCGTCCTCGGTCTGCTCGGATGCCGCGATCAAGGCCGCGCGCTCAGCCTGCAATGCGGCGCGGTAGCGGTCGGTCAGGTCCTGGTCCGCGGGGTCGGTCATGGCTGCCAGCGGAGCAGAGATGCCCGGCCTGCGTCAAGCCTTCTATCCGGACCTCAGAGGATCCTCAGCTTTTTGTCCCGGCCCTGCGCCCCCTTGTCGATCTCAAGCCGGGATTTCGGCACCTTCAGAGCCCGCGACATCAACCGGATCACCGCCGCGTTGGCCTTGCCCTTCTCAGGCACGACAGTGACGGTCACGCGGATGCCGCCACCCGGACGCATCGTGACCGAGTCGCGGGCCGCTTTCGGCGTGACGCGGAGCGACAGCGCCTCCCCCGCCCTGGCCAGATGGCTCAAATCCTCGATCATCACGCCCCCCTTGCACTGCGCGCATTGCAGCGCCACTGTGCCAGAAATCAGGGCTGGGGGCACGGCAATGCGCACGGGGTTTTTCTGGAATGAACGCTGTTTCTGGCATTCCGGCGGCAATTACGCCGCCACCATGCCTGTTGGCGGGCTGGTGCAGCCAATGGCGGGCGGCCTGCCGGAAAACCCCGAGACCAAGCGGCGGCTCAGGAATCTGCTGGACGTGTCGGGGCTGATTGAGGATCTGATCCCGCTCAGCGCCCCGCCCGTCACCTCCGAGGATCTCCTGCGCGTGCATCCGCAGGACTATCTGGATGCGTTCCGGCAGATGTCCGAGGCCGGTGGCGGCGAATTGGGGTTGCGCACGCCCTTTGGCCCCGATGGCTATGACATTGCCTGCCTGTCGGCGGGGCTGGCCAAGGGCGCGCTTTATGCGGTTCTGCGCGGTGAGTTGCACAATGCCTATGCCCTGTCGCGCCCGCCCGGCCATCATTGCCTGCCTGACTTTCCCAATGGATTCTGCCTGTTGGCCAATATCGCCATCGCCATCGAGGCCGCGTTTGCCGACGGGCTGGCCGCGCGCGTGGCGGTGATCGACTGGGATGTGCATCACGGCAACGGCACCGAGGCCATCTATTACGACCGCGACGATGTGCTGACGATCTCGCTGCATCAGGAACGCAATTACCCGCTCGATACCGGCGATTTCGAGGATCGCGGAACGGGCGCGGGCGAGGGTTACAACCTCAATATCCCGCTGCCGCCCGGGGCGGGCCACGCCACCTATCTGGAGGCGATGGAGCGGCTGGTGATCCCCGCCCTGACCGAATTCCGGCCCGATGCGATCATCGTCGCCTGCGGTTATGACGCGGCGGCGATCGATCCTTTGAGCCGGATGCTGGCCACTGCCGAAACCTTTCGGGCGCTGACCGGGATGACGATGGAGGCGGCGGCCGATCTCTGCGACGGGCGACTGGTTCTGGTCCATGAGGGCGGCTATTCCGAGGCCTATGTGCCGTTTTGCGGCCACGCCGTGTTGCAGGAACTGTCCGGCAGCGCCATCGAGGCACCCGACCCGTTGGCCGAAACCTTTGCCGCGCGCCAGCCGGGGGCCCGGTTCGAGCGCTATTGTTCGGTGCTGATCGCGGAGATGGAGGCGGCGCTCTGAGCTTATGCCGCTCTGCAGCATAACGCATTGACAGTGCCGAACCCGCGCGGCACTTTGCCCGCGAACTGAAACGGGGGGAGGTATCCCATGAAGAAGGTATATGGTTCGGCGGCTGACGCGCTGGACGGCGTCCTGCAGGACGGCATGCTGATTGCCGCGGGCGGGTTTGGCCTCTGCGGTATTCCGGAACTGCTGATCGACGGCATCGTGGCCTCGGGGGTCAAGGATCTGACGGTTGCCTCGAACAATGCCGGCGTTGACGGGTTCGGGTTGGGCAAGCTGCTGGATACCCGCCAGATCAAGAAGATGATGTCGTCCTATGTCGGTGAGAATGCCGAGTTCATGCGGCAATATCTGAGCGGAGAGCTGGAACTGGAGTTCAACCCGCAAGGCACGTTGGCCGAACGGATGCGCGCCGGTGGCTGCGGCATCCCCGGTTTCTACACCAAGACCGGTGTGGGCACGGTGATTGCCGAGGGCAAGGAAGTGAAATCCTGGGGCGGTGAGGATTATATCCTTGAGGAAGGCATCTTTGCCGATCTCTCCATCGTCAAGGCGTGGAAGGCCGATGACACCGGCAACCTGGTGTTCCGCAAGACGGCGCGCAATTTCAACCCGCCCGCCGCGATGTGCGGACGTATCTGTATCGCCGAAGTGGAAGAGATCGTGCCGCGCGGCTCGCTGGACCCCGACATGATCCACCTGCCGGGCATCTATGTGCACCGCCTGATCCAGGGCGAGCATGAAAAACGCATCGAACAGCGCACCGTGCGCCAGCGGGAGGAAGCATAATGCCCTGGGATCGCAATCAGATGGCCGCGCGCGCGGCAGAAGA
>Ga0316209_1000543_pt1 | contig 63321 bp, 49 predicted proteins | sample 6monopyrite_MG_FD_204945 | JGI IMG/M metagenome (GOLD analysis project Ga0316209, IMG submission 204945) | Microbial mat bacterial communities from mineral coupon in-situ incubated in ocean water Damariscotta River, Maine, United States -... | ecosystem: Environmental > Aquatic > Marine >... | reverse complement strand
CCTCGACGAGCTTACAAGCTCGACTGTGGGGCCAGCGCCCGCAAAACACCAGTAGGAACCGAATCGAGGCGTTTCCTCTCGCGGCTCATGAATAATGCGAGCTAGCGGTTCTCACTCGGGCAACGTCACTCGAGCTCGGTGATCGACTCGCGCAGCAGGCTCTCGATGAGCCCGAAGTTATGCGCGCCACCACTGCCGTCTTGGTCCACGAGCTCCAGGGCACGCCGTCCTCGCTCGATCGCTTCCGGAGCTCTCCCCGCTCGCCCAGCCTCCGAGAGAACCTCCCGGAGCCTCGTGCTCAGCTCGTTCGTCTGTGCCGACCAAGTCTCGAGCATCGGACCGTACTCGTCGTCGTGACACAAGACGCACAGCTTCGGCGCCGGTGAGCGAATCTCCGGCGGCTCGCCGTGACAGCTGTCGCAGTCCTTCTCCTCTTCCATTCCGGAGAGGAGCTCGGCGAAGCCATCGACGCTCCCCACGAACAGGCTCTCCTGGAGAGCGTGGCAGCGCGAACAATCCCAAGGGTCGAGCTGCTCCGTCTCCTCGTGGTGACACTGCGCGCACTCGTTGCGCGGGAAGGTCGGCTGGCCGTGTTCCTCGACGCTGTGGCAGGCACTGCAATCGAGGCCGGCCTCCAAGAGGTGAGCGCCGTGGGAGAACTCGCGCGCGTTCACTTCGAGCGTCTGCCCGAACTCGATTCCGAGGTGACACTCACTGCAGCCGTCCGGCGAGCTATAGGGCAAGCCGGCCGAAGCGTTGAAGCGATCCGGCTCGCCCAGGGAGACAGCGGCTCGGTCCACCCGATCGGCAACTCCGCGAAGGATCTCGACCACGTAGGGAATGTTGTGCGCGCCCATCGAGCCGTCCATGCGAACGAGCTCCAGGTCGGCGCGCGCATCTTGGTAGAGCGTGTGGACCTCGGGCGGGACATCGTCCGTCAGCTCTTCTTTCAGGCTGGCCACGAGCGGCGTCATGCGGTCGAGCTGGTCGGAGATGACGCTCTGCCAGCTGCCGAGCATTCCGTCGAAGCTCGGTCCGTGGCAGTGGATGCAGTCGACCTCCCCCGCCGAGGCGACGAGTGCTCCGGCCCCGGACCCGTGCAGGTCTTCTCCGGCGTGAGGATTCGCGCCGTTCAAGCCGTGGCCGTTCGTCCCGGAGTAGCCGGAGCGCCCGGTGTGACAGGCGTCACACACCACGCGCGTCTCGAACATTCGACTCGGCTGGTCCTCGACGCCACGCGCGCCCATTCCGGCGTAGACCAGCTTGCTCGCATCGTGCGCGTTGATATGGCACGCGCCGCAGCCCTCTCCATTCGACGGCTTTGGAAACTCGAGCGGCAAGAGCCCGTGGTTGATCTCGTCGTGACACTCGAAGCACTCGACCTTGTGTTCGGTGACGTGCTCCTCGTGCAAGAAGACCATGTCGCCGATGCGCTCGATGTGTCCGATCTCGCCGTGGCAGGAGTGACAGCGCTCGCGCCGCACGGTCCCCGTGCCCTCGATGACGGGATCGTGACACTCGCGGCAGTCCAGCCCACGCGCGATGTATTCCTCGTGGTCGAAGGGCTGTCCGGCAACGTCGATCGTCGCGGTCGGCGGTCCGTGGCAGATCAAGCAGTCGCTCGCCTGCTCGGGCACGAAACCTTCCGAGTCCGGCATGAAGTGGCACGTGAAGCAGATGCTTTCGGTCACAGCAATATGCTCGGTTTGATTGACCTGGGAGTGACACGAGGTGCAGCGCAACCTTCGACCCCTGCGACTCTCGAGCAAGTGTTCGCGGTGATCGAATTTCACGTCGCCGAAGGCGATCGGACCATCGAGCTCGCGCACCGAGTGGCATCCCGACCGCATGCAGCTCTGGTCACTCACCTCCGCCCAGGGCTTGGTCCCCTGCGTCTGTGTGAGGTACTTGGAGAGCTGCGACAGCGCCTTGAACTTGCCCTCGGCCGTCTCGAGCGTGCCCGGCTCGTAGTGACACTCGATGCAGGACACATCCGCGTGACTCGAGTTCACCCAGGACTCGTAGTACGGGTCCATGATGTGACAGCTGATGCAGAACTCCGGTTGAGCCGTGTACTCGACCGTCGCCGCCATCATCGGAACGAAGACCGCCAGCGCGACCACGAACAGGAGCAGCGACCTTCGCAGGAAGACGTTCAGCCCGGATCCCCATAGAAACTTGAACAGCGCCTTGAGCATGCTGAGTTCGCGCGGCGCTAGCCGTCGCGGCGTCTCCTTCTGGTCCCGAGGTTCACGCGCAAGAGGCTTCCAAAAATCTCTCGTCGATAGGTCTGGAGGACACCCACGAGCAACAGAATCACCGCCAGGAAGATCGACGTGAAGATCTTCCGGTCGCGGAAGGTGCGCGCCTTGACGCTCAGGCTGTCGTAGGTCTGCCCGATCATTCCCTCGCCACGAACCAGGAGCTCATGCAGCTGGTCGGGCGCGAGCGAGTGGGTCATCGAGCGGGCGCGGGCCCGCAGGCTGCGCGCTTCATCCAGATAGCCGTGCTCTCGATCCATGAAGAAGCCGCGCAGGCCGGCGGTTCGAATCTTCTCCTCGGCGTCCTCGATGCGCCCGTCGAAGTCCACGAGCGCGGCGTGCAGGCTCTCGCCCACGGCGAGCGCCGGGTCGTCCGGATCCGAGTGACACTCCGCGCAGCGGCTGGCCGCGCCGCCGATCAACATCGACGCGTCGAGCTGCTCGATGTTGTGGTAGCCGTGACATGAAGTGCACTCTTCGATTTGGCCCGAGCTAGCCGGCGCCATGTGCGGGCTGTCCTCGAAGTAGTCGAGAACCACGGAGTGACAGTCGCCGCAGACTCGGCCGACCGTCTCGTAGCCCGGCGGCGCCGCGCCGTGCGAGCCGTGACAGTCCGTACAGGTCGGGCTGGACAGGTGGCTCGATTCGAGCAACGCGCGGCCGTGCGCCGAGGCGCTGTACTCCGCGACGCCGTGGCTGTCGAGCCCGAACGGCTCCATCACGCTCGCGTCCGAGTGACACTCGCCACAGGTCTCCGGTTGATTGAACTTTTGCGCAGGCGAACGCGGGTCGGTCGTGCGATGGATCGCGTGGCTGCCGTGACAGCTCACGCAGGTCGCGACCGGTGCGCTCTCGTCCGACTCCAGAAGGAGTCCGTGCTGGCTCGTCAGGTAGAGCGAGTGCTGATCCGTTCGGAGCCCGGTGCCTCGCATGCTGCCGGCGTCCGAGTGACAGCTAGCGCACAGCTCGACGCCACTCATCGCCTCCCCGGCCGTGACAAGCCCATCGCCGTGAGCCGCTTCCTTGTCCATCGGCGCCGGGTCACCGCCGTGACAATCGACGCAGGTCAGCTTGGCCTGGACATGGACGCTGCTCTTGAACTGCTTGCCTTCACTTCCGTGACAGACGATGCAGCCCATCTCGTCACTCGCCTGCGCGAAGAGCGAAGAGCTCGACCCCATCAGCACGAGGAGCGCGAGGAGTGTTCTTGCCGAAGAGCGCACTAGTACACCAAGCCTTTCAGGCTGAGCGCGAGCCACGCGAAGAGCGCGATCAAGCCCACGAGCTTCAGCGGCCACTTTCCCCGAATCCAGCGGCGGGTGAACCGATCGATGAGCGGAACGATGAAGCCCAGGCCGAGCAGTGCGACGAAGCAGACCCATCCGATCCAGGCAGGCCGCCCGGCGAAGAGCGCGAAGAAGTTGGTCGGTGCGCGCAGGTACCAGGGGGTCTCGAGCTCGGTCAGCGTGGCTTGCTCATTGATCTCGAGCGTGCCCCCCGGCGGGAGGAAGCCCGACATTACGACGAGCAGTCCGAGCATCAGGAGTACAGCCGAGCTCCAGTTGATGAAGTGGTAGGGATAGAAGCGCCGGCCCTGGCGTCGAATGCGCGGTCCGGAGGTCGGCAAGAGGCCGACGACACATTCGAACCCCAACACGGAACGAGCTGAGCGTGTCGGTCCGTCGAAGAGGTGCAGCAGCGGCTCGTCACCGTCTCGAACGAGGCGCGCCATGACTCCGTAGCCGCGGAGCGCACCGATCACTTCGTTCGCCTGCTCCTCCGTCGTTCCGCGTGCGAGCACAATGATCATCGCTCTGCTCCTCTCTGACGAGTCCACTGCCGAGCGAGCAACCAGACGTTGACAGCGACAGCTACCAGCCCGAGCCAGGGAAAGACCATGACGTGGAGGGCGTGCGCGCGGCTGAGCGTATGGTCGGTGACCTCGGGTCCTCCGTTGAGGAAGGAGAGCAGCGTCTGACCGATATAGGGAATCGACTCGAGTGACTCGAGCGCTCGATTCGCCCACCAGTAGGCCTGGTTGTCCCAGGGAAGGAGTGCGCCGGTGAAAGCCTGCGCGAAGACGAAGACCAGGAGTAGACAGCCCAGGTACCAGCTCGTCGGGCTGCGCCGGAAGGCTCCGACGACGAAGACGCGCAAGAGCTGGCAGAGGGCCAGGATCAGGATGGCCGTCGAGCTCCAGTGATGGAGCCCGCGAATCAACCAGCCACTGCTGACGTCGCGCATGATCAGCTGGACGCTCTCGTTCGCCGCGGCGGGTCGCGGGTCGTAGTAGAGCGAGAGCAGGATGCCCGTGACGATCTGCAGTACGAACAGGATCACGATCATCCAGCCGAAGACGAAGGTGCTCCGGAACTCCGGCGAGACCGGCTTCCTGAGAACGGACCAGAGCGCAGCGAGCAGGCCTTCTTCACGAGCGATCATGGCTCAGGCCCCCTTTCGTACGCGGATCTCGGAACCAATCAGGTCGACCTCGAAGGAGGCCAGCGGAATCGAAGGCGGACCTTCGACGACGTTTCCGTAGAGGTCGTAGACGCCGCCGTGGCACGGGCAGACGATCTGCCGTCGCGCATCGTTCCACTCGAGTTGGCAGTCCTCCATGTAGGTGCACAGACCGCTCAACGCATAGAGCTGCCGACCGGTTTGGCGAACCAAGAGCACCAGCCGCGAGTCGACGCGGACCGGCAGCGCGGAGTTCTCCCCGAGTCGTTCGAGCGAAGACACGGGGACGAACTCGTAGGCCGCGAACACGGACTGCGGCGCTCGCAGGTATCCGAGCACCGGGATGCCGAGGCCGAAAGCCACCAGGATGGCGAGGCCGCCGACCAGGCCGTGCATGCGACGGCGATTGCGACGACCGCGCTCGTAGTGGCGCGCATCGTCGACCGCGATTACGTCGGCATCGACACGTCCATCGAGTGCGAATTCGAGGTCGGCTTCGCGCTCGGGTCCCGAGACGAGCAGGATGACCTGCTCCTCTCCACGGGAAATCTCGGAGGTCCACCCGCGCCCTTCAAGAACGAGACCGATCGCGGAGAGCTGCTCATCGGTGCACTCGGCGGGAAGTACGGCGATCATGCGCACGCACCTCGTCCCGCCCGCAACCCGGAACCGGCGGCGAGCAGAGCGCGTTCGTCCCACTCACGGGGCGTCCACACTCGGCTCGCGCTTCGGCTGACTCGGTCCAACCTCGAGACGTCTTTCAACCCGAACCTACTTTCCCTCGGGCACGGGATCGTGACAGGTCGTGCAGAGCGCCGGGCTCGGAGCGATCAGCTCGGCGCCACTGGTATGGCACGAGGTGCAGTCCGCAATGCCGAGTGCGGCGACCTCGGCGGCGCGCTCAGGACGAAGGTGCCCGATCTTGATCGAGGAGTCGTGGAAGCAGAACTCCTTGTAGGTCGGGCTCTCTTCGTTGTGGCACTCCTTGCACGCAGCCTTCGTGGGTGTGGTGACGATCTCGTCCGGCGCCGGCTTCGGATCGACCACTTCCGCAGCCGCGTCGTCGAAGCGCGCTTTCATGTGAGCCTCGCCAGGTCCGTGACAGGACTCGCACTGGACCCCCATCTCCGGCTTGAAGCCGCGCTTGATCATGGCCTTCTCCGCGCCGAAGGCAGTGGTGTGACAGCGCACGCACTCGTCCGCCTTCTGCGGATCGGCAATGCCCTTCTCGGACGCAACTCGCTTGGCTTCGTCCGAGGCCAGAGTCTCGAAGGCCTTCGAGTGCGCGGCGCTCTCCCAGGCCGCGTACTGATTGCCGACCTCGTCTGCCTTGTGACAGCTCTTGCACTTCTTCGCGCCGATGTAGCGGTTGGCTGCGGAGACGGACGGCTCCCGGAGTTCCGAGGGATCCGGATCCGCCGGCTTCGCGGCGACCGACAAGCTCACCGCTCCGATCAGGAGCAGCGAGATCGCGCCGAAGAGAGACCGCTTCGAATGAGTTGTTGCTTTCATGGTCGAGCCCTTTCCGAGTCTTTTCTGATTTGGGTCCAGTACCGGTGAGCGCTTCGCCCCCTGACATTCAGAGAGCTCTCAGTTCGCCCACACCGTTGATTGATCCTGTGCTTCACGTGGCATTCTCCTGTGCGAGAGGCGGCGAGCCCGCTGCTCCGCCGAGAGCGACTTGTCTCTGCCGAAACTCGCCGAGCATGATCGGTGTCGCGATCTTCACCATGAACGTGAACATCAGGAAGCCGATCGAGAAGACCCCGACCGAGACGAGGATCTCGGTCGTCGAGGGGAAGTACTCGTAGATCTCGCCGAGGGTGTCGGGAGTGAGCCCGGGAATGACCAAGCCCATCCCCTTCTCGATGTAGACGCCCGAGTAGATCAGGACGCAACCGATGTTGAGTGTGATCGGATTCCTCCGGGTGGCCGGGACCAAGAACAAGACGAACGACGCCACCGAAGCAAACACCGAGAACCACATGAAGGGCACGAGCGAGTCGTGTCCATCGACACCGGTGAACAGGTAGCGCATGTGGATCAGGTGCTCGGTATTCGAGTAGTACTCCTTGAAGACCTCCGCACCGAGCAAGAACAGGTTGATGAACATCGCGTAGGCCATCAGCTCGGCGATCTTCCAGATGGCCGCGTCCCGAATCTCGAAGCGCGTGAAGCGGCGCAGCAGCTGCATCAAGATCAGGAGCAGCGCGGGTCCCGAGCAGAACGCGGAAGCCAGGAAGCGCGGTGCGAGGATGGCCGAGTTCCAGAAGGGACGGGCGGGTATCCCGTTGTAGAGGAAGGCCGTCACGGTGTGGATTCCGATCGCCGCGGGGATCGAGAGCAGGACGAGGGGTGTGAAGACTCGCTCGTTCGGGTGCTTGCCCCGATAGAAGCTGAACAGGAGGTAGGTGACGATCACGACGTTCAAGCCGAGGTAGCCGTTCAACGCGATCACGTCCCAGGCGAGCAGCGAGTTCGGTACGTTCAGGTGACCGATGAAGGGGATCAGGTGCCACAGGCGCTCCGGCCGCCCGACGTCGACGAGCACGAAGAGCCCGGCCATCGAGATCGCGGCGATGGCGAGGAGCTCGCCCAAGATCGCGACTTCCTTGATCGGCTTCCAGTGATAGATGTACGCGGGAATCACCAGGAGCACGGCGGCTGCCGCGACGCCGACCAGGAAGGTGAAGTTCCCGATGTAGTAAGCCCACGAGACCTGGTCGCGCATGCTGGTCGAGATCAAGCCCTGTTCGAGCTGCCCCGCGTAAGCCCAGACTCCGACACCCACCATCGCGAGCAAGGCGACGACCCACCCCCAGTAGAGCCACCCACCGCGCAGGATCAGGCGCAGGCTTCCGAGGCTGAAGTTGATGAAGGCGCGGACGATCACATCAGGCTCCGTAGAAGTAGTAGAAGCGCGGGCGAGTGTTGAGCTCGGCCTTCAAGACGAAGACGCGCTTGTTCTCGAAGATGTGGCGTATCTCACCGTCTGGATCGTGTAGGTCGCCGAACTTGCGCGCACCGACCGGGCAAGCCTCGACGCATGCGGGGTAGCGCCCCTCGCGCGTGCGGTGAATGCAGAAGGTGCACTTCTCCACGACGCCTTTGGTGCGCGGGCGATTGCCGAGGATGTGCGTCTTGGGATTGAGCTCCTCCGCCGGCAACTCGGGCTCACTCCAGTTGAAGTGACGAGCACCGTAGGGGCAGGCCGAGACGCAGCAGCGACAGCCGATGCACCAGTCGTAGTCGATGACGGTGATGCCATCCGGCTCTTGCCAGGTCGCTCCCGTCGGGCAGGTCTTGACACAGGCTGGATTGCGGCACTGCTGGCAGGCGACCGGTAGGTAGAACTTGTCGGGCTCTGGAACCTGCTCCGCGTCGTAGTAGGCGTCCGCGTGCTCGAAGTCGATGCCGCGCTCGTTGTCCATCTCTAGGACTCGGATCCAGTGCACCTGTGGGTCTCGGCTCTGGTTGTTCTCCTCGACGCAGGCATACACGCAGCGGCGACAACCGACGCAGCGCGAGAGGTCGAGCGCGTAGGCCAGCTCGACACCCTTCATCGGGCCCGTGGTTCCGACCTCGACCTCGCGGCCGAACCGCTCCGAGTACTCGCTCTCCAGCTCGCCGACCAGCTCGTCGAGTTGGGTCTTGGTCAGCTCGCGCAGGTGATCGCGGAAGAAGGCCGAGTGCGTGAGGTCCGAGCAGGAGCCCATCGCAGCAGCCGCGCAGCCTGCGGCAACACACATGAACTCCCTGCGGTCGATCGTGCTACAGCCGCTCACGGAGTCCTCACCGGTCGGAAGGGCGCAGGCTCCGGTTCGAGGGCCGGGAACTGCGGCGAGTGAGCGTTGTGACAGTTCACGCACAACAGGTAGGACTTTGCTCCGTTCCAGAAGCCCACGCGTCGCCCGTGCACGCCGTTGCGCCAATCCCGCAACTTGTCTCCGTGGCACTGACCACACAGGCGATAGGACTCCTCGAACGGAATCACATCGCCATTGGCCAGGTGCAACATGTCGCGGTCGGCGCCGTCATGACAGTCGAGGCACCAGCGGTTTTCCTCCGCATGGGTGAGCTCGATGTCGGTGTGCTCGAACTTCAGCTCGCGCTTTTTCCCGCGAACTTCGAGCTCGGGGTCATGACAATCCGTGCACGGGAAGATGTCCTCGGAGAACGGCGGTGGACCGACTTCGAGAGTCTGCTGGTCCGGACCCGCCTCGTGCGCTTCGGACACCGGAGCCGCAGAGACGACTTCGGAGATCGCGCTGTTTGCATAGCTCTCCCCGCAAGCGGCGAGGAGGAGTCCGCACAGTGACTGAGCTAGCAGAATACGACGAGTTCTGAGAGACACATTCGAAAGCATAGGTAGGCGCCAAGAGCCAGCCATACGCCCGAGTGCGAACTGGAGAAGTAACAACACCCTATTTAGAGCGGCTTCTTTGCAGCTAGAACGCCAATTCTCGATCGGCGCGCTTCGTGACACGGCGTGCAGTCGAGCAGCCGCGCCCTACGAGCGTGAGCGTAGGGACGAACTCGCAAAGGACTGTTAGGTTGAACCTCTAATTCGCTATGACGGGAGGATGTCATGAAGAACATCACGCGATCCGATGCGATTCGATTGTTGCGCCAGAAGTGCGCAGGGCTCGTAGACGACGAGCACAGCCTGTGCGAAGTCGCGAGCCGCGAGAAGATACTGTGCGGTGGCTTCGCGCAGTGGAGCTTCGGAGAGCTCAAGAAGCGCCACGATTGGATCGTCAAGCGCCGGCCGGGAATCACGCGGAAACAGCTCGAGGAGCTAGCCAATCGGTGGCAGCTCGCGCGGCAGTTCGTCAGTGAGACCGACCTGGCCTGTGACAACCAGATACAGGAGAGGCACCACCAGATTTGCCATGGGTGGGACGAGTTCAGCGATGACGAGCTCGCTGGATTCTGCCAAGAGCTCTGCGGCGAGGAGTTTTCGATCGCCGAGCGGAACTAGATCGTAGGCACTCGCTCGGCTCTGTCACGCGACTCATCGAAGGTGAGCCGCTGGCGACTCGCGTCCCTCCTAACGACGGGGCACGCCGACGAGGACTCGCGACATCGGCGTAATCTCGGACGGAATGGCATCCCAACGCACGTCGTACTCGGCCGCCTGCAGGCGGTAGGTTCGATCGACATCGAAAGCCTGTTCGACGCCGAGGTGCTGTAACAAAGTGGGTGGTGCCAAGCAGTGCGCCGCGGGATAGCAGCACGGCATCACCGCGACTTTGGAGCGAAGGTCGAGCGCGGCGGTGAGACACTGATCCGTTTGCAGCCCACACGCGTGAACTCCGAGGATCGCGGTGTTCGGCTCGAGCCGCCCGACCTCGCGCTTGAGGCTGCCCTCGCGGTACTCGACCTTGTCCGCCACCCAGGGTCCGACTCGAACCGTCGCAGCGAGAACACGATCGAAGCTCGGAGGCCTACAGCGGTCGATCAAGAGGACGCGCTCGACCGAGCGTTCGTACAGAGCGAAGAGAAGCCCCGTCAGACCGTGACCGGCGCAGAGGTCCGCCATCAGGGGCGCTCGAACGAACTTTCGAACGCGGGCGAAGAACTCGAAGGACTCGAACAACTCCTTGATCGGAAGCGCCCGTTCACGAGCGAGCTCACGGGACAACTTGTCGGCGAGTGAGTCGGAGCCGAAGCTCGCCAGCGCGCGTTCGTCGAGAGTGGAACGATCGCTCGCCCGAACGGCTCCAGACTCATGTAGCTGTGCAAAGAATTTGTAGCCGGAACGCATGGGCGTCGGATGTTCGCTCCTCGGAACCCGTCCGTCCACCTCGGGTGAATGGAAGCCAGGGACGAGATGCTCCAGCGAGGCCCAATCGAGCGCAAGAAGCGCTCGATCCGAGGGGATTTGATCCCGAGGCCCGTCAACTTTTCCTAAAATCCTCGGGCTCCGGATACGGAGTGTGCTGCTTTGTCACTCCCCGAGTCGACCCGAGAGAATCCGTCCCACCTTCGATCATGATTGCATCTGCACTCCTCACGCTACTCCCGCTCTTCTCCGCCGCTCCGGCCCTTCCGACCACAGTACTTGCAGTGCAAGACGGAGAGGTCGATGAATACCAGACGCGCCTCAAGGCCGCCGGTGAGGACCCCGAAGCCCTCTGGGGCTTGCACAAGTGGTGCAAGGAACAGGGCAAGATCATGCAGGCGCGGGAGTGCTTGAAGAAGATCGTCGCGGTCGACCCCAACCACAAGGACGCGCGCAAGTCTTTGGGGCACCACTTCTACGACGAACAGTGGTTCGAGAGCTACTTCGCTCTCACCGACTACAAGACGAAGGAAGAGAAGCGCATGCTCGACGAGAAGGGGCTCGTCCGGTTCGGCGATTCCTGGGTGGACAAGGATGATGAGCCCTACCTGCGCCTCGGTATGGTTCGCGAGGAGGAGTCGGGTGAGTGGGTCACCAAGAGAGAACTCGACCGGCGAGCTCGCGAGTCGAAATACCTCGCAGACGGCTGGACACAGCGCCGCGACCTGACCTGGGTCTCCCCCGACGAGGTCTCGAAGAGCGAGGCCGGCCTCTTCAAGTGCGGGGAAGAGTGGCTGGATCAAGAGAAGGCCAACGAGTTCCACTCCGAGATCGGCCAGTGGTGGACGATTCGCAGCGACAAGAACCTGTTCGAGATCTGGGGCACGACCCCCTACCTGACCACGCTGTGGGCCGGCTGGCACGCGGAGCGCACCTATCCCGATCTCGTCCGCGCCTACGGCACCCGACCCGACCCGAAGAAGCCGCCGGTCGTCGCTGTGCTTCGATCCACGTCCCAATACAACATGTTTGCGGCCGGCGACCAGGCCAGACAGTGGCCCTCGACAGAATCCCAGGGCTTCTCCTCGATTCACTACGCCTACTTCGCCGAGTCCTGGATCCTGCGCGCGCAGCCGCCTGAGTACCTCGGAACCGGTGTCGCTCTGTGGGATACCGAGAGCGAATTGAAGGACCAGTGGAACTTTCCTGATCCCTTCGGCCAGCACGCCGTTCGGCACGCCGCGGCGCTCGCCTTCGCCGAAGCGATCGACCCGAGCCTGGAGACGATCGGCGGGATCGCCTCCGCGCAGGGACAGGGCACCTTCCCCTTCCAGGCCTTCTGGGGCGAGAAGAAGATTCCCATCTGGTTCCGAGTCGGAGTCTCCGCCTACTGCGAGCGCTACTACAACGACCGGGAGATCAACCCGGACAACGAATGGGTCATTCGTGACTGGTCGCTCGACAACATCCGTCGCAAGGGAGGCCCGATGCCCTTCGACCAGATCTTCGCGATGCAGCTCAATCCGAACGACGTCCCCGGCTCTCAGATGAGAATCAATCAAGCGGGCATGCTCGTCTCCTTCATTCTGGACGGCAAATGCAAGCCGGTGGAGGCTGCGCACCGCGCGCTGACCGAAGCCCTTCGCACGGGTGCGGACACGGCGGATGCCGACATGGCACTCCGCAAGGCCATCCAGGACAACGAGGAAGACTTCCACATCTACGTCCGGATGTAGGCCGTCAGCGACGGGGAGAGAGGCTCTCGCGCCCTTCTTCTCGAAAGGCCCATTCTCTGGCGGATATGGGCCCGAATTCCGGCCTGCTCCTCTACCCTCTAGTCAGCTAGAGGGTTATATTCCCGCCCCATGAGCATCGGGCGGATTGCCCGCAGGAACCGGAGGCCAGAACCTTGATGACCGATAGCGAACTCAAATCCATCCTCGAGAATGGAATCGACGACTCCACCGTGGTCGTCCGAGACATGACCGGAACCATGGACCACTTCGAGGTCGAGGTCGTCTCGCCGCTGTTTGCCGGCAAGAGCCTCATCGAGCAGCACAAGATGGTCCACGCTGCGGTTGGTCATCACCTGACGACCACGATTCATGCCCTCAAGATCACGACCAGAACTCCCTAGCCGTAAGACTCCCCAGAAGAGCCGGCGAGCAAGACCCCTCAGCCATCCCGAAAGAATTGCCATGTGGACATCAGAAGAAGTTAAGAACGTCATCGAATCCAACACCCTCGTCATCTTCGGCAAGGGGACCAAGTTCGAGCCGATGTGTGGGTTCACGGCACGGGCCATCGAGATCTACAACAGCCTGGGCAAGCCCTACGAGGTTGTGAACATCTTTGCCGACGAGTCGATTCGCGGAGCCCTGACGAGCTACACCAACTGGCCCACCACGCCACAGTGCTTCGTCGCGGGCGAGATGATCGGCGGAAGCGACATCGTCGCGGAGATGCTGAACAGCGGTGACCTCCAGAAGAAGGTCGACGCCGCTTTCGAGGGCGCCGAGAGCAACTAGCTCCCTCTGCGTACGCCGGGCGAGTAGCCCGCCCCTACCAAGCCCAGCCGGGTCTGGCGGTTTCCAACCGCTCGGACTCGGCTGGGCTCTTTTTCTGGGCGCTGGCTTCTGGAGCCGAGCCGCCTTCCGGTGGTCGCGAGAGCCGGTAGCCGGTGCGGAGAAGCGCCTCTGCGGCGCGACCTCCTATCCAGGGTCACCAGGAGGCGTCTTGGCACGGAGGATAGTCCCAAGAATGGGACCGAGAAGGACAAGCTTCACCCATGTGCCGTGCATCGCTCGATCCGCATCCAGATACTTGGGTCCTAGCCCGACGTAGTGAGGAGCTAGGCGATGGATCCTCTCCCATCATCCCAAATCAATGTCTCCGGCCTTCGACTGCATCCTGCCTTCAGCGCTCGCATCCGCTGAAAACCTGCCCTCCCTCCCCGGAGCGGCGGTGGCGATCCTCGAACTATCCCAGTCGAGTGATGCCGGACTCGAAGATTACGCCAAGGTCATCTCCACCGACCCCGCTCTCTCGACGCGGATCCTGAGCCTGGCCAACTCGTCACTGTACAGCCTCGGCCAGGACATCACGTCCATCGATCGCGCCACCATGGTGCTCGGTACGAAGACGGTTCAGCTGATGGCGCTCTCGTTCACGTTGGTCGAACAGATGCCGAACCGCGGCTCGAGCCGGACCTTCGACTACGCCGGCTACTGGAAACGCAGCCTCACCGCAGCCGTCGCCGGCCGCGAGCTCGGACGGATTCTGGGATTCACGCTCGCCGACGAGGCCTTCCTCTGCGGCTTGCTCTCGCGGATCGGCCAGCTCGTCATGGCCGAGTGCATGTCCGACGAGTACGACCTGGTTATCGCCGAGTCCGCGGGCTTCCCGACCCGCGAGGATGAGCAAGTTCGACTCGGCTTCAACCACGGCGACATCGGTGCGGCACTCATGAAGCATTGGGGACTTCCCGAGCCGCTCTACCTCTCGGTCGCCTTTGCCCATGCCCCCGAAGACCTTCCCCAATCCGACTACCCCTGGATCAAGCAGCTCGTCGAAATCTCCTATCTGGCTTCCCTCATCGTCGACCTGCTCTGCGATGACGACAAGGGCGGAACTCTCGGTGAGATTCACGAGAAGGCAAGCGAAGCCGGGCTGAGTTCGGAGCAGACCCACACCATTATTCTCGCGCTCGAGGCGCGCATCGGAGAGACGGCCGCTCTCTTGGATATCGAGCTGGATAGCGCGGACTCGCACTACGAGATTCTCGACACGGCTCGAAAGCAGCTCGTCTCGATGTCTGTCGATACCGTCAAGGAGTACCAGGAAATCGAACGGCGGTCCGGAGGGTCGAGCGCGACCAGCCAGTCTCTCCTCACCGACCAGAATACCGACGAGCTGACCGGCCTCGGTGATCGCAGCTTTTTGGAGGCGAGCCTCGCTCTCGAAGTCAACAACCGCCAGTTCAAAACCGTACCGGAGCACATCGGGATGCTCTTCATCGAGATCGCCGAGTTCGAAAAAGTGCTCGATGAGTATGGCCCCTCCTTCGGAGACCAGGCGATCTCGGTCGTCGGCCAGACCTTGCGCGGCATGTGTCGAACATCGGATACACCGGCGCGCTACGACAATCACACATTCGCGATCTTGCTGCCGTCTACCGGCCCGTTCAGCTTGCGGGCCCTCGCCAAGCGAATCACCGACACCATTGCGGACATGCCCATCGTCGCCGGGCAGGAGTGCTTCCGAGTGAAGACGGCGATCGGAGGCGGCATTCTCAGCGAGGCGAGCTCGAAGGAAGACGAGGGTCGTTTGATTTCGCTCGCAACCGCGGCTCTGGCGAACGCGAAGAAGCAAGGGCCGGGCAGCACGGAGCTCAAGTCCGCTTGAGCGGGCTTCGCTCGCAGAGGGCCCCGATCCTCTCTGTTTCTTCCGGATTCCGCGACGAGTGGAGTCCGCTCCTGCGCTTCGAAGGGGAGTCACCATGGGTGAGCGCTCCGCACTGGCGAGGCAACTCTCCCCCCCCCCCCCTACGATCCCCAGTGGATTCGCACCTCGCATACGGCGAGCACACAAGAGGAGCCCTGTCCCCATGAACAAGCTGAGCCTTCTGACCTGTCTTGCGATCGCAGCGACGCCCTTCGCACTCTCGCCGAGCGCCCCATCACTCCCGCCCACCCTCGAGACTGAGGATCCCTTCTCCCGCTTCGAGCTCCCCGGCGGAGCTCGCCTCGTGGTCTTGCAGCTGGCGGATGCACCGCGTCAATCCACGTTCACCTTCCTGCCGCTCGGCTTGCTACATGACGACGCCGAGCACGCGCAGTACTCCCACCTCGTCGAGCACATGCTGATTCGCAGTACGGATCCGGACAACCTGTCCGCGCCGGGCATGACCTTCAACGGGGAGACGACCGGAGATGCGCTTCGCGTGGAGACCTACGCCGAAGTCGAGAAGTGGGAAGCCTCTCTCGATCGTCACCTGAAGTGGTTGGAGCTCGAGGCAGTGAGCGAGGAAGATCTCGAGCGCGAGAAGGGGCGTATCGCTCGAGAAGAAGCGTCGACCGTCCAGAACGGCTACACCCACAAGTGGGCCGAAGCGGCCTGGAACCAGATCGTCCGGCACGGACGCTCGCACGCCGCGGTACACGCGGACGTCGTGGGCGCCACTCCCGATGGGCTACTCGACTACGCCAAGCAGCACCTCGGTCAGCTGAACACCGTCTTGATCGCCTCCGTCGGGCCGGTCGATCCGGCCGCGATTCGAGCCAAGCTTGCCGAGGGTCTTTCGGAGAGAACCGTCGCCCTCTCCTCCACTCCCCGCCAAGCGTCGAACAAGAAGCTCCCCGCGCGCACCACGACTACAGCGACCTGGGATCTCGACGCCCACCACATGGTTCAGTGGATGGAGCTTCGCGATCGGGATGCACGCGATCGAGTGGCGGGTCACGCGCTGGTTCAGCTCCTGAACATGGAGCTCGCCAAGCCCGGAGAATTCAAGGTCGGCCACCTCTTCACGAGCACCGCCTCGGTTCCCGAAGGCCGCTACCTGATGTTCTCCGCGAGTCTCGCGGAGCCGGAAGACGCCGACCGAGCTCGGGCCGTGTTCGAGTCGGCACTCGATAAGGTCCTCTCGGGCAAGAGCTTCCCGATTCCCATCGCACTCACGCAACTGCGAGCTCAGGCAGCCCAGAGCATCGATCCCGCACCGGCACGCAAGCAGCTGGAACGTATGGGTCGAGACACAACGCTGATCGAAGCCCAACTCCTCTTGACCGCGGTCATGAACGAGCTGCGCCTCGGCCTGAACTACGAAGAGACTCGAGCTGCTTGGGCAGCGCTCGATCTCGACCAGATGGAGTCCTACCTCGAGCACGTCCGGACCCACGCGAAAGTCAGCAGCCTGGTGATCTCTCCGAAGTAGCGTCAGCGCCGAAGGGCGACCAACTCCTCTCGATCGAGATCCAAGACCCACGCCTCTCGATCCGGAAGCCAGGCCAGGAGCTCCGAGTTTCGCGCTCCCAGGTCGCGCGCGAAGATCAGGTCGTCGCTCTGGAGCGGCGGCGGAAGGGCGAACCCGCGGCGCGCGTTCTCGGACTCGATCGGTACGAAGATCACTCCCCGCTCGATGCCCTGCCGTTCGGCGAGCCTCTCGGGCAGAGAGCGGGCGGCCACATGTTCGCTGGCGAGTACGAAGTGGTTCGCGACTAGCTGCGTGGACGCGAGACACAGAGTGACGGCCAGCGCTCGCAGCGCCACGACGCCGAAGCGCTCCTCGAGTACGTTCCAGCCCACCGCTCCGAGCACGGCCAGGAGCGGAACGGCCTCGACGAGATAGAGCGGACCGACCCAGGGAATCCCGTGGAATCGATGCAGCGAGTAGAACGAGAGCAGTGAGAGAGCGGGCAGCCACAAGAGAGCCGCTCGCTTCGGACGCGCCGGCGCGAGACAGCCCACTGCAACCAGCCAGATGCCCGGTGCGACTCCGTTCAACCAGGCCGTCAAGCGCGCGAGATTGAAGCGCGTGTAGCTGAGCGCGGTGCCCAGGTTCGCGAAGCCATAGCGATCGTTGGGCGAGACCGCGTCCGCGTACATTCCATACGCCGTCTGGAAGGGCGAGCCCGTGAGCTGCTGGTTGATCCAGAGGAAGAAGGCCGCTCCCGGCAGGAAGCCGACGAGAGCTGTGGCGGAGACGAGCAGCGCTCCTCGACCCGCAGAGGAGACGAAGTAGAGCGCGAACGAAATGGCGACGGCGAGCGCGGTCAGCGGGCGTGCAGCGAACGCGATCGAGAGTACGGCGCCGCCGATGAGTCCCCAGCAGATGGCTCGGTTGCGATTCGTCGAGAGCTCATCGCTGGCCGCGAGCACGGCGTAGCTGAACAAGAGGCACATGGGCACGCTCGTCGAGTGCGAGAGCCAGAGCGACTCGACGCCGAGAAAAACCGGCGAGATGGCCACGAGCAGCGCGGCGCGGTGAGGCGCGCGTAGACCCAAGCGCCGGGCAAGGAGCCAGGTCAGGAGCGGGACGAGAGGAGCGAGCAGCGATGGCAGGAGCCACGGCATGCCGACGAACTCGCCGACGGCCAGGACTGCGGAGTGTCCGGGCGGATACTTCGAGAAAGCCTGCGCGCCGGGCATGACCTGTCGCGCAGGAAAGAAGTCGGAGAGCGCGCCAATCTCGCGGCTGAGCTCGCCGTCTGCAAAGAGCTCTGCCTGGAAGCGATAGGCAGCGCCGTCGTTGGTGAGGGGTTCGCCGCCGAGGGCGAGCTGAGAGAGCGCGGTCGGCACGAGTGCGGCGAGCGCGCAGGCCAGAACCACCCAGCGCCTCCCGCTGTCTTCGCGAGGGGTTGCGCTCCCCGCCGAAGCACGGGACCAGAGCCCCATCGACGTGAGTGCAATCGCCCCCCAGCCCAGTGCGCGAACGAGGTCTCCAATATCCAGATAGCGTGCGGCGCTTCCCGCTCCGCGCGTCGCGACGAACTGCAGGCTCGCCGGATCGACGGAGAAGAAGAAGAGCAGCGCGAACACGAGTCCGGCCAGCACTCCCTTTCGCCCGACCGCTCGCGCCGCGGCGAACCCCAACGAGAGAGCGAGCAGCGCTCCCACCGAGGCGATCCACGGCGTCCAAGTTTGGACTGCAGAGGCGAACTGTGCGCGGTCACCTTGCCAGAGAATGCTCCCGAAGAGCGACCACTGAAACTGGAGAGCGTCCTCACCCAGCCAGCGCGCGTCCGTACCAACGCACGCCACGCCCAAGAGGCCCACGCTGACTAGAAGGTGGCGGCGGTTCACTGCGAGAGAGAGTAGCAATCGAAGCTCCGCCGTCCCGCGCTGGCCTCCGGAATTGCTCGCCAGTTTGGGCTCGCTCGGGCGATTCGAAAGGGCCTCGAGCGAGGCAGACTGCTAGGCTGGAACCATGTCACGATTGAGCTACGTGCTGCGCGCACCCCTGTTGGCCGGCCTGACCGTTCTGGTCGGCTGCGCGTCCGAGAACAGCGAGCGCCCCAACGTCCTCCTGCTCTCACTCGACAGCGTCCGCGCCGACCGAATCAGCGCCACCGGCTATCGCCCGCCGCTGCACCCGGACGTCTTGACGACACCCAACATCGATCGCCTCGCGCGCGAGGGCGTCCTGTTCGAGAACGCGTTCAGCACGACCTCGTGGACCCTGCCCTCGCACATGGCCATGTTCACCGGCCTGCACGACGAGCTGCACGGCGTGATCGACAAGGACCGCACACTCGACCCCGGAATCGTAACGCTGCCGGAGTTGCTCGAGGAGAACGGCTGGACGACCGGCGGCTTCTACAGTGGTCCCTACCTCAACCCGATCTTCGGCTTCGGCCAGGGCTTCGATCACTACGTGAACTGTGGGACGGTCATCCCTCCCGAAGTCTTCGACGAGACCGAGCTCGGACGTTGGCGAGAGATCCACCAGTTCTCGCACGAGACGGTGACGAGCCCGGACTTGCTCGAGGAGGCGAGCGCCTGGATCAAGAGTGCCGTGAAGAGACCCGAGCCCTTCTTCGCGATGGTGCACTGGTGGGATCCGCACTACGACTACAAGGCGCCGGCCGAGTACCTGCAGATGTTCGACACGCAGTACACCGGCGAGTGGACCGGCCTGCGTAACGAAGACGTGCGGCGGATGATCGAACAGGCAGACATCGACTTCATCCTCTCGCTGTACGACGCGGAGCTGCGCTACACCGATGACTACATCGGAAAGCTGCTCGAGCTCCTGGAAGAGCTGGGCGTAGCCGACGAGACTCTCGTCATCGTGACTTCGGACCACGGCGAGGAGTTCTACGAGCGCTCTCGCTGGGGACACCAGCGCTCGCTCTTCGATGAGGTCTTGCGCGTTCCGCTGGTCATTCGACTCCCCGGAAGTGTCCCCAGCGGAGTGCGCGCCTCCGGACTGGCGCGCCTCCAGGACATCTATCCCACCATCGCCGAGCTGCTCGGGCTCGAGTCGCCGAGCTACCTGTCCGGGGAGAGCCTCCGCCCGCTCTGGGAGGACGCCGATCACGAGGGCTTCCGGCAGCCGCTCCACATGCTCGTGCCCCACCGTGACATCAACATCAGCGGCTTCCGCACGCCGAGCGAGAAAGTCCTCTGGGATCACACGGCTGGCAACGGCTCCTACTGGAACCTCGAGCGCGACCCCGAAGAGATGCGCCCGCGGCTCTTCGACGCGAACGACCTCGAGGAGGGCAAGCACCCGGCACTGGCGGAGCTGCGCGACTACCTGAAGACTGTCGAGAGCAGCCGGGAGGCGCTCCCGCTCACGGGCGGCGATGGCCGGATCGAGCTCGACGAAGGCATGCTGCGCGAGCTGGATGCCACCGGTTACCTGGGCTCGGATCCCGACGAGGAGCCCCTGACTCCGACCGAGAAGAATTCCGACTCGCCTAAAGACTGAACCGACCCCGTGCCGACCCCATCCATCGAGGGTGGTGAATTGGGTACACAAGAAGGACGAACAGCGTTCCCGGGCAACGGGAGGACACCGCGCGGAAGCGGACTCGAGGCCGCAGCAACGGACGGCATGGCGCCGGTCTTGGCCGTTCAAGCCATCACGGGCAAGGACGGAAAGCTCGAGCTTCTTTCCGAGACAACCGTCCGTCTGGCGACCATGCTCGGCACCGAGGCCTGGGATCGAGACGAAGCCAGCCGGCTGATCGCCTACGATGCCGAGCTCTCGGCCAAGATTCGCCGTGCAGCCAGCGACGGAGCGTCCTGCACGCTCGGCAGCGCCGATGCTGCCGTCTCGCGTCTCGGACAGGGCAAGGTCGTCGCGCTGGCCGTCGCGCACTCTCTGCGCCAGCCCTACTCGAAAGCGATCCAGACTCTCGGACTCGCGGAGTCGCAACTCTGGCGACATGCAGTCGCCGCGGCCTCTGCCGTCGAGCGCATGCGGAGCCACCTCGCGCAGCCGATTCCTCACGAGTGCCTGGCCGCCGCGCTCCTGCACGACCTGGGTTACCTCGTCTTCGCCCAAACGCTTCCCGCCGATGTTCAAGCACTCTTGGCGGAAGCCTCCAAGCAGGGCTGGACGAACTCGCGCCTGGCGGAATCCGAGCTGGCGGGAACCGACCACGCAGCGGTTGGTGGAGCGATTGCCGGACACTGGGGCTTGCCGCCCGTCTTCGTCGACGCGATCGCGTACCACCACGCGCCCAACCAGATCCCGACCGCACGTTTCGCGCACGTCGCCCACGTCGTGAACATCGCCGATATGGTCGCCGCCACGATCGGCGAGAGCCTGGGCAATCGCGAGCAAGGACCGATCGACGAGGCGGGAAGCATGATGAAGCTCGCGCTCAGCGGCGAGCAATTCTCCAGCGTCTGCCAGGAAGTCCACGACGACCTCGAAGACGTCCTGTACTGGTACTCCTGAGCCCACCGCGATCCTTCCCTCTGACTCTTCCAAGCCAGAGCCAGAGCGCCGTCCCCCCTTCCGCTCGCGCCCGACCTTAAACACTCCGCTCCGGAGTGGATTCATCCTTGCGAGCGCTCCGAGATCGCTATAGAACCCCTAGCTCGCCAGTCCCGCCCCAACCCCTTCGAAGCCCGACCGCCCCGTGAAACTCTCCATCGTCATCCCCGTCTACAACGAGGAAAAGACCCTTCGAGAGCTGGTCTCGCGCGTTCAAGCCACGCCGCACGACAAGGAGCTCATTCTTGTCAACGACTGTTCGAAAGACAGCACGGCGGAGATCATGAAGGAGCTCGAGTCGGAGTGGGACAACATCCAGTGCTTCCACCACCAGGTCAATCGAGGCAAGGGCGGCGCGCTCGCCACCGGCTTCCAAAAAGTCAGCGGCGATGTCGTCATCATCCAAGACGCCGACCTCGAGTATGACCCCGACGACTACGGGATCCTGCTCAGCCCCATCGAAGAGGGCGTCGCCGACGTCGTCTACGGAAGTCGCTTCCTGGGCGGGCGCTACGTGCGCGTGCACCTCTTCTGGCACTACCTCGGGAACCGTTTCCTGACGCTCTTCTCGAACTGCTTCACGAACCTCAACCTGACCGACATGGAGACCTGCTACAAGGTCTTCAAGATCGAGTTCGCGAAGAAGCTCGACATCCAGTCGCGCACCTTCGCCGTCGAGCCCGAGATCACCGCGAAGATCGCCAAGATGCGCGCGCGTGTGTACGAGGTTCCGATCAGCTACGCCGGTCGCGACTACGCCGAGGGCAAGAAGATCGGGCCGAAGGATGCCTTGATCGCTCTGTGGGCGGTCGTGCGCTGGAACCTCTTCGGTTGAACCTCGTCGGTTGAACCAAGAGAAGCGCGGCGAGCTCTCGCTCACCGCGCCTCGCGTTTGCTAACGGCAGACCGTCTCGGTCAGTTCGACTCGAAGTCGATGATCCAGAACAGAGTGGTGCGGCTTCGGTTCAAGCCCTTCTCGAACTCGAACATGCCGAGCGGAAGAATCGAGAGCTCCCAGGTCTCCACCGGCTCGCGCGTCGTCGAGTACCGCACGCGGCTCTCGTAGTTGAAGCCGAACTGGAAGATGAAGTCCAGGAAGCTCACTTCAGAGCTGTCGATATCGAACTGATGGTCGTAGAGGATCGGGATGTAGAGCTCCGACTCATCGTCCAGGTCTTCGATGAGCTCGAACTTCGCGGTGTGCTTGCCATTCGGCCCCTCCACGTCGAGCACGATCTCCGAGTTCAGGTCACTCGACACTTCGCCTTCCGTGTGCCCGGGAAGATCGAGCAGAGGAACCTGTAGCTCGTCGAGCTTGATTCGCAGCGCGACCGCATTGCGCAGGTCATCCAAGCTCGCAATCGGCGCTCCATCGCAGGAGAGGACCCGGTCGCCGACGCGCAGCCCGGCGTAGTAGGCCGGCGATCCACGCCGGACGCCCGCCACGACGATTCGACTCTGGCTCTCCCCGTAGATCTGCTCGCACAGCTCCGCGGAGAGCGTGGCCGCGCGAAGGCCGGTGTAGCTCCAGACGCCGGTCGAGGACTCCAGCGGAATGGAGTTCGTGTTGGTCTCCTTGACGTCGACGCCGATCGGCCTGACTTCGACGTTCGCCTGGTTCTGCGGCTCGATCGGCTCGCCCTGCCTGCGATAGACGCGGATCGAGAAGAGCAGCGGTTCATCGACGGCAGCGTTCTGCTCCATGTAGTCGTAGAACTGCTCGGGACTCGACATCTTGACCCCGTCGACGGCGAGGACAATGTCTCCCATCGAGAGCCCGACGGCGGCCGCTGCCGAGTTGGGCGCGACCTTGGTGAGCCAGACTCCTTCGAACGGAGTGACGCCGACGGCCTGTGCCCTGTCGCGGTTCACCGGACCGACGCTCACCCCGATGCGAGGAGTCAGGGTGGAGGAGGTAATCGTGTGGTCCACGCGAGCGCCGGCACCGCGCTTGTCGCCGTACAGCTTCCAGGAAGACTTGCCACCCGCTTCGCTCTCTCTCGAGGCGAGAACGAGGTCGTCTCCGTGGTTCGCGTGCCGGTCGGAGTTCCAGTGGATGCGACAGCTCGGCAAGAGGAAGCAAGCGAGGAGCAGTACGAGGGTGTGGCGTTTCATGATTGGGGCTCGGTTCGTTCGAACGGAAGTGTGGACGGTTCTGTGTTCAAGAGCGGTACGCCTGCGCCGGAGCGCGGGTTCCCGGAATTCGGTCTAAAAGAAGCCGTCGGTCTCGGCCCCGGACAGGAGCTCGGAGTTGGCGGACCACCAGGCGATCCACTCCGCCCTCCAGGTCACGGCGTTGGCCCTTCTCGCACCGAAGAGGCGCTGCATGACGGACGTGGGCTCAGGCTTCAGCTCGGGCTGAATCAGGTGCGCGACGAGCGCAGGATCGGCTTCGGCTCGCTGCCGAATCTCCTCGAGCTGCCGCTCGACGAGCGCGACCACCTCTTCATCCTCATTGTCCAACCAGGCGAGCAGGACCGGCACGACTTCACTGAGGGCACCGCGGGTCGAGAGGCTGACATCGTTGTTCTCGCGCCGAATCGAGACGGAGGCCGCCTGGTGGCGCGCGGAGAAGATCTGGGATTCGTCCTCCGGGTCCTCGACCCGTGCGAGTGTCGCGGCCTGACTCAGCTCGCGCTCCTCGTCGGCCAGAGTCGAGTCGCTCGCGAGCGCCAGAAGCTCGCGCTCGCGCAGGCTGTTCGAGTCCTCGAGCCCCGCAACGAGCGACTCGAGAACACTCGCGAGCGGCGAGGCGTCCAGCTCGAACAGCGGCCCTCGAAGAACGACTCGTTCGACGACGACCGGAACTTCGACCGGCACCTCGATCGGAACTTCCACGCGCTTCTCGACCGTGCGGATCACCTCTCGGTATTCGATCCTCGGCTCGGCTTCGGCGACCAGCGGTTCGGTGCGGATGGACTCCTCGAGGGTGGCGTCGCCCCCGCTGCTCTGGTCGATGGCCAGGTCTCGGTCGCTCTCGGTTCGATCGCCCACCGGCCAGGGCCAGAAGAAGAACAGCAGGTAGACAGCCGCCGCTCCGACCAGGACGGCCACCGCGTGGCTGCCGAAGCGAATGCGGCGCTCGCGCACGATCGTCCGGCCCTGCGCCAGGAGTGCTGCGCGACGGAAGCTCTCGTCCCGCTCGCCACTCTCTTCGCGCGCAGCCGCGTCGACCGCACTCAGGATCGCGGTCCGCACCTCATCGGAAGTCTCGGACGGCTGCAGCCCCTGGAGCATCGAGAGCGCTTCCTCGAAAGACTCGAACTCGCTCGCGCAAGTCGTGCACCCGCTCAGGTGCTGACGGAGCTCCCGCTCCTTCGACTCGGGCAAGGCGCCTTCAGAGAGATCCGAGAACAAGCTCGTGGCATGTTGGCACTTCATGAGTGGCCTCCAATCGTTAGCTCTTCCGCGCTGGCTCCGGACAACCGAACCCAATGATCGCGGAACGCAAGCCGCCCGCGATTGACGCGGGACTTGATGGTTCCAGTGGCAACCTGCAGCGACTCCGCTGCTTCCTCGTAGCTGAACCCCTCGACATCGACGAGCAGGATCGCCGTTCGATAGGGTTCGTCGACACGGTCGAGCGAGTCCTCGATCAGACCGCGCTCGTCCACCCCGTCGAGAGCGCTCTTGGCCGACAGGGACTCGCGGTAGTCGTCGAGCGAGACGACGCGGCTGCGCTCCCGGCGCCGCCCCTCATCGCGCGCGGCGTTCAGGACGATGCTGAACAGCCAGGGTCGAAAGCTCCGGTTCGCATCGAAGCGTGAGAGCGCATGGAAGACTCGCACCCACGCCTCTTGGGCCAGGTCCAGCGCCAGGTGATGGTCGCGCAAGCGGCGCTCGAGGAGCGAGACCACCGCACCGCCGAAGCGCGAGACCAGCTCTTCGAAGGCGGCCCGAGAGCCATTGGTGGCCTTCGTGGCCAGAACCTCATCGGAATCGGAGCTGGGGATGGTCATCTGCGGGGCTTCACGAGCGGCTACGCCAGCGCACCAGCCCGAGTTCCCACTCTTTCCAAATTCTCACCGGCTGGCTAGTGGTCGGAACTCGAAGCTCCCGGTCCGCCCCGCTAGCGCGGACTATTCATGACCACACGGAGCAAACGCCACGAACGGCCAGCGTTGCCGGCCTCTCGGCCCCTGCCGGCACTTTGCGCACGCCGGCGTCCTCGACGACCTTACAAGGTCGTCTGCGGGTCCGACGCACGCAAAGCACCAACAGGAACCGAGTCGCGACGTTTTCTCTCGCGGCTCATGAATAATCCGCGCTAGAGGAGCCTGACCGCGTACCTGCGCCGATAGCGAACCCGACTGCCGACCTCGACCTCGAGGATCAGCAGCTCTCCCGACTCGAGCTCGGGAAGCTCTGCCGTGAACGACTCCTCCGAAGAGTTCGGCGCCGGCGCCAGGAACTCGCACTCCACGCGCTCGCCACTCGGGAGCGTGCACCAAATCGAGCGCAGGTGACGCGAGCGACTCGTCTCCGCGAACCGAACCGTGCCCGTCATCAAGAACCGCGCGCCGCTGCGCTGGAACTTCAGCTCGCTCGTCTCGAGCCGGAAAGGCGCGAGACCCGAATCGAGCAGGCCGCCCGAGCTCGAGCGGATCTGCTCGACGAGCGCCTCGGTCGTCGCTGCCCAGTCGCCCTCGACGAGCGGCGCAACGATCGAGAGAGTCAGCCCCGCAGTCCCCGCCGGGTACGCGCCCGACCACGCCTCCGGAAAGCTCGAGTCGTAGAAACGCAGGTTGAGCGAGCCGAAGTCTTGGCCGGTGGAACTGGCCGCCGCCCCGAAGGCCTCACACACGACGATCAGCTCGGCCTCCGAGTGGAGCGCAGAGCTCAGGCTCGCCGCGGGTTCGGCCTGAACGAACAGTCCACTTCCAAAGCCTGCGGCGAGAGCCTCGGCTCCCCCACGGATGCGGGAGGACTCGAAGGTCTCGCCTTCGGCTACCGCGACCGGCAAGACGGCCACGCGAAAAGGCAAGCCCTCCGCGACACCGAGTGTTCCGAGTGATTCGTCCTCGACTGCGGGAGCGACACAAGCGACGAAGAGTGGCAGGCACAGAAAGATCGCTCTCATCGATTCGCTCCTAGTCGGTCCGCTTCATCCGCCGTCCAGGCTGGACGACCGGGCTCAGCTCCGCGGTTGATCAAGCTCTCTGCGATGTCGGCCGACTGCGCGCAGCGGAAACCGACCGGCTTTCCGTTCCAGGTTCGCGGACGATCGTCCACCACCGCGAAGTCGTGCGTGGTCGTCGCGAAGGAGCCGCCCGCGATCCAGTACGAGCCGGCTTCGTTGGGACAGGGCGTGCTCGTCCACTCCGAGAGATTCGTGGAGAGGTCTCGGAGCAGAGTGTCGCTCGTCACGTCGAGGCTCTCGTCGCGCGCGAGCAGGCTCGCAGCGGGAGCGCGCTCGGGGACTCCCGTGTAAGAGGCGAAGGGCCGATAGAGCTCGCCGCCACGAACCGCAAGCTCCCACTCGTGCCAGGTCGGCAAGCGCTTCCCGGCCCACTTCGCGTAAGCGCTGGCCTCCTCCCAGGAGACTCCGTGTACCGGCAGGTTCGGCTCCGAGTCGCGCAGCCGCACGAGCAGCTTCGCCGTCCGCGCGGAAGAGGGCGCGCTCGATCCCTCCGGCCAGTTCGATTGGTTGGCGTAGCCACCCGGCGCCATCAGGAAGGCCATGAACTCCTCGTTCGAGACCTCGGACTCGTCCATGTAGAAGTCGGCAATCGCACCGGGCTCGATCTCCTGGTTGAAGGAGAGCGGCCTGGCTCGATCGAGCTCCGCGTTGAGAGGTGCGAGTCCCGCCGCTTCGAAGAGCACGTTCTCGACGGCATCGCCGCGACCTCCGAAGACATACACGTAGTCGTAGTTGCCCGTCACGCGTCGCATCGCGACGACCGGGTTCTCGCCGAACTCGATCTGCGCTCGCGAATAGACCGGCCCGCGAATCTCCGCGATGCGCAGCTCCTCGAGCTCGAGCAAGCTCTCGTTCGCGAATCGATCGAGCGCGGACACGCGCAGCTTCGCGAGCGCGCTCGACCAGCTGGAGTCGAGCTCGATCGTCCCGACGAAGAGCTCGCCGGTCTTTTTCAGAGAGATTCCGAGCTCGCGTCCCGCCTCGGAGAGGAAACACTCCGCCAGCGCGAGGCCGTTGGGGTCTTCGATCCGAAGCTGGAGCGCCCAGAGTCCGTCCGCGTTCGGTCGCCAGACCGCGTCGCCGCTCGCGCTCGCCTCCACCACTCCACTCGGCCTCAAGAGCTCGATGCCGGGTCCCTCGCGAGCCACTTCGAAGCTCAGCTCGGCGGGCTCCAGCAAATTGCCCGCCAGGTCCTCGCCACCGACTCGGAGCGTGTAGCGCCCGTCACTCTCGACGCTCTCCTTCGCGACGGCAATCGCGAAGGGGCTCTCGCCCTCCAGCGTCCAGCGCCGGCGTTCCGCTCCGGCGGAGTCCGCCGACTCTTCGAGGATCACGCAGTCGAGGGACACGACCTTCGCATCCAGCTCGTTCGCGTACACGAACCTCGCCAAAAACTCGAGCGGCGCACCCTCGTCGCCGCGAGTCCAGACGTCGCGCTCACCGGTCAGCTCCAGCGCGGGCGCGCGATCGTCGACGACGAGTCGGTACTCCTGAACGGCGTCCGGGCGATCCACCGGTGCGGAGCTCTCCGGGTCGAGCTGGAACGACTGAACGGTCACGCGATAGGCGCCCGTCCGATGGAAGCTAAGCGGGATCTCGATCAGCTGGTTGGGCGCGGCCGTCTGCGGCTCGACTGGGATGCTCTGCCCGGCCGGACCCGTGATGAGAGTGAAGAAGCGCGCGGGCACCGCGGCATGCCCTTCGATCTGGAGGCGCGTCTCCTCGCCAGTCGTGAAGGCGGGCGCGCCGGCGATCAAGGGTTGGCGCCCGGTCGGCGTCGCGAGGAAGGTCGAGAACTCAGCGCGGCCCGGGGAGCGCATGAAGGCGATCGAGGCCTCGCGCCTGCCGCGCTCGGATTCCGCGGCGCGGACGACGTACTCGTCTTCGGTCACCGTGTACTTCAGCCGGCCGCGCGTGATCTCGGGACCGAGCTTCGCCAGCTCTTCCGTGAGAGCCACCTCGTGAATGCGAATGCCAACACTCGCGCCTTCGGAGCGCGGCAAGTGCTCATCGTTCGCGAAGAGCTGCCAGTGGAGGTCCGACGAGCGCCGCGTCTCCACACGCAGGTAGGGCTGCTCGTCCGGCGCCAGGACGATTCCGCTCGTGCTGCGCGCAGCCGCGGTCCATTCGCCGCCTGCCGCTCCGACGAAGACTCCGGCGATATCCACCAGCAAGGGATCCACGACGATCTCGATCGGGAGGACGATGCTGCTCTCGCGATTCGCCGAGTCGCGCAGCGCGAAGGTCAGCTCTGTCGGACCCGGCTTCAGCGACAGTCCGGCGAGTGCGTGCGCGAAGCGCGTCTCTTGCTCCCCGCGGTCGCGCAGCGTCATCGGACGCGTCGCGCCGTAGCTGGCCTTGACCGAGATGCGGTCGACCTCGTTGCGCCCGTCGCCCTCGAGCCAGACAGAGATGTCGAGCCCCTCGGGGTCCACCGGAATGCGCAGCTGCTCCTCACCGGTGTTGTTCGACCACTTGACGCGCGCGTCGCCGAAGCCGAGCGCTCCAACTCGCCACGAGTCTTCACTCAAGACGACGAGCGTGAACGGCTTGAACTCCGCACTGCCCTGCTCCGGCTCGAGTCGCACTCGCTCGTTCAGGTAGCTCTCGAGGTCGTCGCTCCAGATTCGAATCCCGCTCCCGCTCGTCCACTCGGCCTTGAAGTTCAGGAGCGGCGCGCCCTCCGCCTCGGTGACGACCCGGAGGCGCGAGCCCTTCAGGTCGAGGCTCTCGGTTCCCTTGAAAGTCAGAGCAACCGACGTCCGACCGGGTCCCATGTAGAGCGGATCGGCTTGGATCTGTCCGCCACCGTGCGCGGCGGCGAGGACGTAGGAAGCGCGGCCGGATCCGAACACCTGGAAGAGCCAGGCGAAGAGCACCAGGAGCAGAACGACGGAGACGAACAGCTTACCCAGGCTGCGCCCCGGCATCGGCGTCTCGCCGGTCGGTGCGCGGCGCGACGCCGTGTGCATCGTCTCGAAGTCGAACTCGTTCTCGTCGCGCAGGCCGAGATCGAGAGTGGGATCCGATTCCGCCCGGAGCCGGCGACCGAAGTCGAGCCAACCGGCGTAGCCCGCGCGCAGCTCGATCTCGAGCTCGGGGTGTTCGTCGCAGAGAGCTTCGAGCGACTGCTCTTCGCCCGCGTCGACATGCCGCAGGATTTGCGCGAGGATGGCTTCGGCTTGCTCTACCCGAGCCTGTTTCTCTCCCTCGTAAGTCACTGGTGTCGCTCTCGCGCCCGGATTCTACCGCCTCACCCGCCCGCGTCACACCTCGGACAGCTCAGGCCGACTCTTCGCCGAGGGCCCGCCGAAGGAGCTCGCCCAGGTGGGTCTCTGGCCCCTCTCCCATGTTCTCGGCTAGCTCGCGAAAGGCCGACTGTGCCTCCAGGGCCTCGGGCGCGATCCGGCGGCCCGATTCGTACAGGAGCGAGAGCGAGAGGCGCTCTTCCTCCGCGTCGATGAGGAGGATTCGAGCGGTCAGGATCGATCCGACATTCCCCAAGTGTTGCAGGGGTTCCTCCCGTCCGTAGCCGGTCTCCGAGCGATGGATCAGTCCCTCGACTCCTCCGGGGAGGCGCAGGAAGAGACCGAAGTCGGTGATCCGCGTCACTCTTCCGCTGACGAGCTCGCCGACCGTGCGCTCGCGCTCGAGGGCACGCCACGGACTCTCACTCATCTGCTTCAGCCCGAGCCCGATGCGTTTGCCGGCACGCTTGACGTAGAGCACCTTCGCTTCGATCGAGTCACCGGTCTTGAAGAGCTCGTTCGGATCCTGAACTCGATCCCAGGCCAGGTTCGAGATGTGGATCAATCCCTCGAGGCCATGGCCGAAGCGAACGAAGACGCCATAGCCCTCGATCCGGGAGACCCTGCCCTGCACGACCGTCCCCGGCGCCAGCGTTCCGATCTCGCGCTGTCTCTCGTTCGTTCTTCCGCGCTGAACCACCAGTCGCCGCGACACCGAACAACGCTGGCGTTCGAAGTCGATCTCGGTCACCTCGCAGACCAGCTGCTTGCCGACCAGAGTCGCGGGATCCTCGTTGCGCTCGAGCCCCGTCTGCGACTTGGGCAGGAAGGCGTGGAGCGCGCCGATCTTCACTTCCAATCCGCCCGGCTTCGTGCGCACGACCCGCGCTTCGACCAGGCTGCCGAGCTCGAGGTTCTCCCACGTCGAGAGCACCGGCTCCACCGTGAGCGAGAGCGCCCAGAGTCCCTCCTCCTGGCCGCCGAGAGTGAAGCTGTGCACGTCACCGAGTGCGGGCTCGTTCGCGAAGGCGCGGCGATCGATGACGCCCTGCATGCGCGGTCCGAGCTCGACGAAGACATCGCTCTCGTCGATCCCCACGATCACGCCCTCCTGTTCGCGAAGAGTGTGCGCGCCGTGCTCAGAGTTCAGAGGTTCGAATTTCCGCATACCGAAGGATTCGTTTCAGAGAGGCTCGAACGTGTGCGCTAGTCGTCTTCCTCGAGCTCCTCTTTGCCAGAGCCCGCGATTCCGCCCGACATGATCAGAGTCATCAATCTACCCGAGTCGATATTCAATGGGCGAACTCGTTCCCGAGGCAGGAGCAGGAGGTTCCCGGCGATGTTGTAGGACTGCGGCAGGTAGACGGCCACGAGCCCGGCGAGCTCCTCCTCCTCGAAGTCGGACCTCGTGATGAAGCCGAGTCCCCGGATCCCCTCGCTGGGCATCAGGTCCACCACGACCGGCTGGTCAAACTTGCGCTTCTCCCCCACGAAGGCCGCGATCAGGTCCTTGATCGTCGAGTACAGGAGCGCGCACATCGGCACGCTCGTGATGATTCGGTCGAACAGCCGGAACAGCTTTCCGCCAATCTTGTTCGAGGCCACGACACCGACGACCCAGATCGAGACGAGCACGATCGCCAGGCCGAGCCCCGGATACTTCGCATCGACGAGCTGGTCGATCTTCGTGACCGGCAGCCAAATCAAGTAGACCGTTGTGACCAGCGGCACGACGAAGAGGAGTCCCTTGAAGAAGTCCTTGATGATTCGGCGCATGAGAGTCCTGTCTTTCCGTTCGAGGAGTTCGAGCCCGAGCATCCCGTTCGGCGAGAGTCGCTTCAAGCCTGCGCACAAGAAGAAAGGCGGCGAGCTCCGGTGAGCTCGCCGCCTTGTTCATCGAGAGAGCGAATCGGCCGCTAGTACATCGTCAGGTAGCGATCGACTTCCCAGGGGTGGACCTGGCTGATGTAGTTGGACCACTCCATGCGCTTGGCGGTGAGGAAGTGCGAGAAGATGTGCTCGCCCAGGGCGTCCTTGAGGACGGTGTCCTTCTCGAGCTGCTCGAGGGCCTCGCCGAGGTCGGCGGGCAGGCTCTTGATCTTGAGGCGGCCGCGTTCGCGAGCGCTCATCTCGTAGACGTTCGCCGTAACCGGCGGGGGCGGCTCGATCTGGTTCTTCACTCCGTCCATGCCCGCCGCGAGCATCACGGTGAAGGCCAGGTACGGGTTGCAGGCCGGATCGGGGCTACGCAGCTCGCAGCGGGTCGCGATTCCACGACGATCGGGGACGCGAATCAGCGGCGAGCGGTTGCGCATCGACCAGGCCAGGTGCGTCGGTGCTTCGTACCCGGGAACCAGGCGCTTGTAGGAGTTGACGATCGGGTTGGTGACTGCGCAGAACCCGCGTGCGTGGGTCAGGAGTCCACCGATGTAGTGCTGCATCGTCTTCGAGATGCCGTCGTAGTCGGCATCCGCGTCGAAGAAGGCACTCTTGCCGTCCTTGAAGAGCGACTGGTGGCAGTGCATGCCCGAGCCGTTCACGCCGTAGAGCGGCTTCGGCATGAAGGTCGCGTGCAAGCCCATCTCGAGGGCGGTGCGACGCACGACATAGCGGAAGGTCGCCAGGTTGTCGGCGACGTCGACGGCGGGGCCGTACTTGAAGTCGATCTCGTGCTGACCTTCGGCAACCTCGTGGTGTGCCGCTTCGATCTCGAAGCCCATCGCTTCGAGAGCCAGGACGATCTCGCGACGACAACCTTCACCGAGGTCGGTCGGCGCCAAGTCGAAGTAGCCGGCCGAGTCGTGGGTGTCCGTCGTGGCTTCGCCGTTCGGGCCCTTGAGGAAGAGGAAGAACTCCGCCTCCGGTCCGACCATCATGCTGTAGCCGAGCGCTTCGGCTTCGTCGCACTGGCGCTTCAGCGCCTGACGCGGGCAACCGGCGAACGGAGTTCCGTCGGGGTTGTAGACGTCACAGATCAAGCGAGCGACACGACCGTGATCGCGACCGCCCAGACCGATCGAGGGGAACGGGTCGAGCTTGTAGGTCGCGTAGTCGGGCTTGAGCACCATGTCCGACTCTTCGATGCGGCAAAAGCCTTCGATCGAGGAACCGTCGAACAGAATCTCGCCGTCGAGTGCCTTCTCAAACTGACTGGCGGGAACCTCGACGTTCTTGTTGACGCCGGTGATGTCGGTGAATTGCAGCCGGAGGAAGCGAACTCCGTGCTTGTTCATGTGAGCGAGAATGGCCTTGCGGTCCATCTCGGCGTGAATCTCGTGCCAAGGTTCCAAGGTGACGTCCATTTCAGTTCTCCGTGATCGAAAACAGGCGATAAGGCCGTGAGGGCCTGACGGGTACCCCGGGACGGGGTCCGCCACACACGGCACGCAGAAGTCTGCCCCGGACAACGGAAGTGTCAACCGAATTGTGCAGTATATGCAGTTTAAGTGACGCAGTTTGAGCGAGGACCGCCAAAGTGCGTACGGATCGCGAGGCGCCAATTGCAATATCTGCACCCCACTCACGACACATGGGGCGGTTTCGAGCCAAGATATCGCGCTGGGAGCTTGAATTGACGCCCCCTGGGTGGTGCGACAAGATCGCGCGCGAGCCAGCCAGCTCGCGCGCCCCAGTCCTCCAGCTTTTTGGCGCGGGCAAAGAACCATCCCCCGCCCCCCGACACTTCCAAGTGAAACCCGACACTGAAGGTCAGGCTGATCGAGCGCTCGCTCGGAAGGTCCTGGCGGGGTCGCCCGAAGCCACCCGTGAGCTCCTCGAACGCATGCGCTGTGTGCCTCGATTCCTCGGCGCTCGCAATGCTCGCGCGGGACGTCCGCTGGGACCGGAAGAGCTCGCCGATCTGGCACAAGAGATCTTCGCCACCGTCTGGCGCAAGCTCGGCGACTATCGCGGCGAAGCCCCTCTCGAAGCCTGGGTCTATCCCTTCTGTGTTCTCTCGTTCATGAACCATGCACGCAAACACATTCGGAGACCGCTCGCCGTGGAAGCCAGCGAACTAGAAGAGAGCGCGACCGAGCTCTCGGCGGAGCGTGGACTCGAGTCGACGGATGCCGCCGAGATTCATCTCGCGCTCGACAAGCTCGAGAAGTCGGAACGACAGATCATCGAGCTGAAGCACTTCGACGACCTCACCTTCGAAGAGATCGCCGCACGCCTCGAGCTCTCGGCGAACACCGCCAAGACGCGCTACTACCGCGGCCTCACGAAGCTCCAATCTGTACTCGGCCCGCAGTTTTTTCCCAAAGAGCGCTCATGAACTCGCACGACGAACTCCTGCAACGACTGGCGACCGGTGAGCTGTCCCCCGCGGATGAGCCCGCCGCAGCGGAGCTCGCGAACTCGACCGAGCTGCGCGAGCGCTGGGTTGCTCTGCAAAAACTCCAAGCGGCGCTCGGCGTCGCCGGGAGCGAGCGACGAGAGATTCTCGAGGAGCCGAGCGGCACCGACGAAGCCGAGCTCGAGCAGGCCATCATGGATCGAGCGCAGTCGATCTTCGTACCGAGCGTCCTACCGACTGTCGCGCCTGCGCAGCCGACTCGCCCGGTCCGGGTCTTCCCGATCGCAATCGCCGCCGCACTGATGCTCGGCTTCGGACTCTGGCTCTCCAGCCAGAGCGGCCCTGCTACTCAGCGCGACCCGATCGTTCCGAGTGTCCTGGGCGAGAGCCTCGAGCTGCTCCGTCCCGTCGGCGCGGTGACGCGCTACGATGAGTTCCGATGGCACCACGAGCTGGAACCGGGCTACCACTTCGAGCTCATACTCTGGGACGAAGAGACGGGCGAGGAGCTCTGGTCGAGCCCGCGTACGCAGTCCACCTCCTTCACGCCGCCGCCGGAGCTCAACCTGCCGGATCGACTGCGCTGGCAGGTCTGGATCCTCGACGCGCAGGGCAACCCGGTCACGAGCGGAGCATCAGAAGCATTCTTGGCGCGCTGATCCTCGCCGTGCTCGCGACGCTCGCCGGTCCGCTCGCGGCGGCGAGCGACTACGAAGCGGAAGCCAAGCGGCTCTGGCAGATCGCCTGGACGACGGACGCCGACCTGTTGGAGCGGCAGCTCGCCGTGGACGAGATCGCCGCGATGAACGCGGGCCTGTCCGAGGCGATGAAGCGCGGGGAGCTGGACGAAGCCGGACTGCGCGCGGTCGTGGCGACGGCCTTCTATCTCAACGGCTTGCCACCCGATCAGACTCGCTCGATCGAAGAGCGCATGACCGCGCTCGAGCGCGCGACCGAAGCCGCCGGACAGCTCGGCCTCGCCGAGCCGGAGGTCAACTCGCTCTGGCGCCGCGCGCGACTGTTGCTCTCGCTCGGTGACGTCGACGGAACGCGCGCGCTCCTGGAGCAGGGCCACGCCAAGCTCGAGCTCGCGCCCGCCATGCGCCCGTGGATCCTCGTCGACCTCGGGACCTGTGCTCGACTGGCCGGGCGCTGGGACGAGGCGCTCGACTGGTTGCAACAAGCGGAAGCCGCCCTCGACGAGAAGAGCTTCGAAGCCCACGGCCTCGCGCGCGCCTCCGTGTGCGGCGAGTACTTCGAGATCTACCTGGCCTTCGGTACACCGATGCAAGCGCGTGTATGGTTGGAGCGCGAGGGCGCCGCACTCCTGTCCACCGGCACGCGACCGGAAGCCGAGTACTCCTACTCGGTTCACAAGATCGACCTGGCGCTCGCCTCCGAAGACTGGACCACGGCCCTCGCCGAGCTCGACCGCTGTCTGGCCTCCCCCCACATGCTGCGCGTCTCTCCGGACGCCGAGGCGAAGCTGCTCTTGCGGCGCGCCCTGGTCTGGAACCAAGCCGGCATCACGGAAGCCGACCGGACCGCCGAGACCTTTCTCGACGCGCTCGAGAACTCTGCACTGCGCGGCAAGGAGCGACTGCTCTCGCTGCTGTTCTACGCCTACCTCGAGCTCGGCCTCGGTAACCTCGACGAAGCCGAAGCGCTCCTCGAGCGGGCGCGCGAACCGCTGGCCGAGATCGACGTCGAGCTCGTCGACGCCGCCTACCAACACGCCTTCTTCGCGTCGATCGAGTCGCGCCTGGCCCTGCTTCGCGGCGAGTCGGTCGAGCGCCTGGCGGAGCACCTCGAGCGAGCGCACAGTTCGCTGGAGGACCTGCTCGCCGAGTGGGAGAAGACGCCGCTCCTGCCGGGCGGCATCGGCTTCCTCTCCCACGGTCGCCGGCGCGGCATCCTCAGCCAGCTGATTCAGCTCGAGCTTCGCGTTCACGGACCCGAGCGCGGCGCGGCGAACGCATTCGACGCACTCCTGCGAACGCACGAGCTCGGCTCGCATGCCCGGCGCTCCGGCGCAATCGCCAGCAACCTCGCGGCGGTGCGCGTCGAGCTACTGACTCCCGACGAAGCCCTGCTCGTCTACTTCCCCTCGCCCGACCTCTCCCACCTGTTCGTCGTCAGCGAGACGGAGCTCGAGCACCACGCTCTGCCCAAGTCGGTCGACCTGCGCGAGGCGCAGACCAGACTCATCCGCGCGCTCTCCACACCGCCCAAGCACGAGGCGAGCGGAGCGGTCCGTGACGGAGATGCGCGTCGCTGGAAGAGCTCGGCGGCGCGGCTCGCCAGGCAGGTGCTGCCAGAGCAGCTCCTCGCGAAGCTCGAGCCCGACCAACCGGTGACGGTCATCGGCTTCGACCTGCGCGCATGGTTTCCCATCGAGAGTCTTCCGTTGCCATCCGGTGAGCTGTTCGGCGAGCGCTTCGTCGTCGCTCACCTTCCGTCGGTTCCGTTCGGCCTCGAGCTCGCGCGTCGCGCCGCTGCGCGCGGTACCGATCGAGCGCTCGACATGTTCCTGCTCGCTGCGCCCGAGCACTCGAGCTCGGCGAGCGCGGCCTGGCCCAACCTGACGCCGCTGCCCGATGACGAGCGGTTGTTCGAAGAGCTCACCGAGAGCTACGACCCGCAGCGAACCCGGCGCGCGACGGGGAGCGACGCGACCGCCGCGAGACTGGAGAGTCTCCCGCGCACCGCCGTCCTGCAGCTCCTGTGTCACGGCGTCTACGACTCATCGCGCCTGATGCCGGCCGGGCTCGTGCTCACTCCCGAGAGTCCCGACAGCGACGGACTGCTCTGGGTCGATCGAGCCGAGCAGCTGGGGCTGGCCGACCTCGTCCTGCTCACGGCCTGCGGCTCGGCACGCGGTCCACAGCTGCGCGGCGACGAAGACACCAACCACCTCGGCGGTGCCTTCCTGCGCGCGGGTGCGAACGTCGTCATCCAGGCGCACACCGAGCTGGCTTACGAGAGCACCATCGAGCTGAGTCGACACTTTCACGCCGAGCTCGCCCGACCCGGCACGACTCCCGCACAAGCTCTCCAGCGTGCGCGAAAAAAACTCGCCGGGGAGCCGCGGTTCGCGCACCCCTACTACGGTTCGGCGCTACAGGTCTCCGGGCTCGGTCATCGCGCGGTCTTCGAGCCGGTTCGCGATCACTGAACCTGGCCGCCGCCCGGCGCGAGTGGCATGGCTCCCGGCGCGAACGGATCGAGGTTGGGTCGCGGCGCGATGCCGCCGACGAAGACGGGGCCGGTCTTCGGAGTCGTCACTCCTCCGCCGCGGATCTTTGCAGCGGCGAAGAGCGCCTCGAACACGGGCCTCGAGGAGGCGAAGGTCGCGGTCATGACCGGGAAGGCGCGCAGCAGAATGACTTCGGTGTCGGGCGTGCGCTCGACCAGTCGAAGCTGCATGTGATACAGGTCGTGAAAGGGAAGGATCGGTTCGTCCATGATGAACGACACCGTCATGGGCCAGCCCTCTTCGATCGCGTAGGTCTTGTAGCTGTCGAGCTCGTAGTCGGTGGAGTCTCCGAGGCCGGGCGAGCGCCAGACCGCCAGCTCGACGTGCGTCGCATCGGGCGAGACGGCTGTGGGCTTGGAGATCGTGACGTCGAGCCTGTAGGCGTCCGGTCCCGCGGAGTTGAGCTGGGAGCTCGCGACTCGCGGCCACTGCTGGCGGTGATCGATCAGGCCGTTGCGCTGGAAGACCAGATCGCCGCTGTTCGAGACGGGGAACAGGATGTCGAGGTCACCGTCGTTGTCGAAGTCGCCGAAGGCCGGAGTCGCGGTGTTGCGCAGGAACGGATTGATCAGGTCCGTCGTGGGAGGCACGACCTGGTTCGACTGATTCAGTCGGCCGCTCTCCACGGTGACTCCGCTCGTTCCTCCCGAACCTCCCCCGCCCGGGCTCGTCGAGACGCCGCCGGGAAGTCCGCCCAGCGGAACGGAGTTGTAGGCGCCGGGCAAGCCGCCAGCTCCATTCGGTCCGCCGCCGGAGCCCGGGACGTTGCCGATCGGGAACTCGTCGAGCAGTTCGGAGAGCGCCGGCAAGGCGGTCAGGATCACGAACTCTTCCGAGTCGAAGGAGGGTGAGAAGAGGTCGCCCATCAGGGCCTGACTGCGCAGGATGACCTGGTGCTGGGAGGTGCGGTGCGACAAGAAGAGCTCGTCGGAGCCGTCGCCGTTCAGCTCGCCGGCTGCCATGGAGGACAGCTGCAGCGAACCGAGGTCGAGCGGAGGTTCGACGATTCCATCCGCGAAGAGTCGCAGGGTGAAGCTGGCCGTCCCGCCTTCGGACGTCGCCCATGCGATGCGGTCGTAGGGTTCGAGTGAGCGCTGGAAGATCGCAAGCGCGACCGAGCTCTCGCCCGGTGCGGTGAACTGCGCGTACTGGAGAGCGCGCACGTCGTAGACGGTCGCTTCCTCGTTCGACATGACGACGAACTCCTCTTCCGAGTCGCCGGCCCATTCGAGAACCTCGAGCTGATCGATAGGCGCCGAGTGGGAGAGCAGAGGAGTCGAGAAGTCTTGAGCGGGCAGGTAGCCGATGACATCCGTCGGAGTCGCGCCGACGCCGACGTAGATGTCTGCGGCGAGGAGCGGGCGCTCGAGAACGCGCACCGAACGCGCGAACAGCCAGTCGCTGGACTCGAGGTTCACCTCGATGAAGCTCGCCAGGACGTTGTGGAAGTAGTGCATCGTCAGGCCGGCGCTGCCGACCGCGATCAGCGCGTCCTGGCCGTCGGGACCGCCGCCCGGGAGGAAGTCGAAGTCGGCGATGCTGCCGACGGTCGGGATCAAGGCACCCCCGCGCGCCTCGCCGGGCGCGACGACGACGAAGAGCTGTCCTTCAATCAGGACGACCGCGTCCAGGCGATGGTCGTCGTTCCAGTCGCCCGCCAAGGTGCGCGTCGCCACGCCGTTCGGCTGCAGCGCGGCCGGCACCTGCATCCACTCACGGTCTCCGGAGAGCTGGAGGTCCACCGACGGGTTCGGGGTGTCGATCGCCGAGAGGTCGGTGATCGGCGTCATCGGAGGGAGGCTGGATTGGAGTGCGAAGAAGAGTAGTCCGACAGTCATGCAGAGGCTCCTTATCAGGGAACAGGCTCGTATCGCGAACTCCGGGATGGTTTCAGATTTCTGGAAGAAATTCGAATCCGGCTTTCCATGTCCCGAGTCATCGAGGATAACCCGAGAGCGTCGTTTTCGGCAGGTGAAGAATCCGAGCCCCTCCCGCACGCCAACAGCGCTCGTCCACCAGCAGCGCTCGTCCACCAACAGCGCTCGTCCACCAGCAGCGCTCATCCACCAGAAGTTCCTCCGCTTGAAAGTCGTTCGATAATGGGTGCCGTGTTGATGGTGCAAGGCTGTGCCTCCTCGGTGGGCAAGAGCTTGATCGTCACGGGCCTGTGCCGCCTCTACGCGCGTCGCGGGATCTCGGTCGCTCCCTTCAAGGCGCAGAACCTCGCGCTCAATAGTTTCGTGACGCGGGACGGTCACGAGATCGGGCGTGCGCAGGTCGTGCAAGCCGAGGCCGCGGGCATCGAGCCGACGGTGGACATGAACCCGATCCTCTTGAAGCCGGAGAGCGACGCCGGCGCTCAGGTCGTGTTGATGGGCAAGCCGGTTCGCAAATCGGACACGCGCAGCTACTTCGAGCGGCGCGACGAGGTCTCCGCTCTCGTGCAGGCCTCGCTCGAGCGACTACGCACACGGTACGACCTCGTGTTGATCGAGGGCGCCGGCAGTCCGGCCGAGATCAACCTGCGCGACCGCGACATCGCGAACATGCACGTCGCGCGCATGGCGGGAGCGCCCGTTCTGCTCGTCGGTGACATCGATCGCGGCGGCGTCTTCGCTCACCTCGTCGGAACTCTCGAGCTGCTCGAGCCCGAAGAGCGCGCGCACGTCGCAGGGCTCTTGATCAACAAGTTTCGCGGCGATCGCAGCCTGGTCGAGTCCGGCATCGAGCTGCTGGAGGAGCGCACCGGGCTGCCGATGCTCGGGCTCCTGCCGTACCTCGCCAACCTCCGGATCGCCGACGAAGACTCGGTCTCGCTCGACGGTCGCGCCAGCCGTCCAAGCGCCGGAGCTCATGAGCTCGACATCGCCGTGCTCCGGTTCCCCTACCTCTCCAACCACGACGACTTCCTTCCGCTCGAGCGCGAGCCGGGCGTCGTGCTGCGCTTCGTCGAGTCGGTCGCGGAGCTCGGTCAACCCGACCTCCTGATTCTGCCCGGTACGAAGAACACGCGCGGCGATCTCGCCTGGCTGCGCGACACCGGACTGGAGGCCGAGGTCCAAGCGCGTGCGAAGCTCGGTCACAAGCTGCTCGGCATCTGCGGCGGCTACCAGATGCTCGGTCGGAGCATCGAAGACCCGCTCGGTGTCGAAGGCGAGCCGGGTTCCGTGAGCGGGCTCGGACTCCTGCCCGTGACCACGCGCTTCGGCGACGAGAAGACGACGAAGCAGGTGTCGTTGAAGTGGGCGGCGCGCACGAACTCCATTCTCTCGGGCGATCCCGGAGAAGCCGAAGCAATCACCGGCTTCGAGATCCACATGGGCGAGGTCGCCATCGAAGACGGTGCCGCCACGCTCTTCGTTCGCTCGGGCGGTCAGAGTCCGGAAGGAGTCGTCGCCGGTTCGGTTGCGGGGACACTCGTGCACGGGCTGTTCGAGAACGACGCGCTGCGGCGCGACCTGCTCGACCGGCTGAGAGAGTTGCGCGCCCTCGAGAGCGCTCCCGCAAGTGAGGTGAAGAGCTCGCTCGCCGAGTACGACCGCCTGGCCGATGCGCTCGAGGCGAACCTCGACCTGCCACGCATGGACACCATCCTCGAGCGGTCGTGGCCGCGGGCCGCCTCGCTGTAGCGCGCACGATGAAGCGCCTCCGCGGTCTGGAACGAGCTCGCGGCCAGAACCACGGGGGTGATGCGATTGTCTTGCGCATCGTCCTCCACTGGGAAGCGAGCCTCAGCGGGAAGCTCGCTACGAGTTGTCCCTGCCGAAGACCCGAGCGGTCACTCGTCTCCGAGCGCCTTCTTGAACAGGTTGCCCAGATTCGTGCCGATCTGCTGGCTGCTCTCGCGCAGGACGTCGTCGATCTCCGCGGCTCCAGCTGCCTCTTCCGAGCCGAGCTTGACTCCGCGTGAATCGAGCATCGAGAGCGAGATACGGCGTTCCATCGGATCGATGCTCTCGATTCGAACGGTCAGCTTCTCGCCCGGCGTGCAGCTGGGCTTGGCGCGACCGCCGCGCTGACCGCCGCCGTCGCCCATCTGCGAGACGTGCAGGAGACCTTCGAGGCCGGGCTCCAGCTCGAGGAAGGCGCCGAAGTCCAGCACCTTCATCACCGTCGCTTCGACGATCTGATCGTCGCGGAAGCGATGGACCGCATCGTCCCACGGATCGGGCTCGAGCTGCTTCATGCCCAGACCGATCCGGCGACCACCCTCTTTGATGTCGAGGATCATGACCTTCACGTCCTGGCCGGTGCTCAGCACTTCGTTGACATCCTCGACGCGCTTGCGGGAGATGTTCGAGACGTGCAGCAGGCCTTCGACTCCGCCGCCGATATCGACGAATGCGCCGAAGCCCTCGATGCGCGTGACCTTGCCGTGGACCGTCGTGCCGGGCTGAAGAGTGCCGACGGCTTCGGAGCGGGCCGACTCGACCTCCTGGCGCTCGACGTTGCGGCGCGAGAGCAGGAGCTGTTTCTTCTCACGGTCGAGCTCGAGCACTTCGCACACCAGGTGCTGGCCGATGAAGCTCGAGAGATCCTCGACGCGACCGATCGCGGCGTGAGAGGCCGGCATGAAGCCGCGCAAGCCGGCGACTCGCAGCTCGAGTCCGCCGGTGTTCTGGCCGGTGACCTTGGCCTTCACGTTCGAGCCGACCTCGATCTCGTCGAGTGCGGCGATCGCGAGCGCTTCCTTGCGCGAGAGCAACCAGAGCCCGTCCTCCTGGCCGGCGAGTGAGAACTGGTAGGTCTCCCCCACGACCGGCGCTGGATCGAACTCGTCGATGGAGATGACTCCCTGCATGCGCGGCCCGAGGTCCACGATCACGTCCGACTTGTCGACGCCGGCGATCGTCCCGGTCTGCAGGTTCTTCTCGCCCTTCTCGCCCGACCTCTTCTTGGAACCGGCCGGCGGCATGCTCGGCAGTCCAACGTCCTGCAAATTGAGGCCTTCCAGTGCAGCTTCAATTTCGCCGTCCAGGGATCGCTCGTCACTCATTCTTCTCGGGCGGTCTCGTGCCGCTCCTCGTCACTACAAATTCTGTTCGTACCGCTCGCTGCGATACTTGGCGAACCATGATAGAGAGTTCGCGGGGAGAGTGGGCCCGTAGATTCAGGCTCTGGGGGCCGCAGAGTCGCGTTCACAGTCACGCTCCACATGACTGAGCTCGCGTGTCATCCAAAACACCATCCAGCCCGAGCCGAGCAACGTTCCCAGGCACGATCCCGCGAAAGCACCGATCAGAGCGGAGTAGCCCAGCCCCGGTGCGACTTGGACTCCAATCCAGGTGAGCGGAACCGTGAGTACCAGGACCCGCGCCGCGCTGATCACCATTCCGGGACGCGGCTTGCCCATGCCCTCGAAGGCCGAGCGCACGACGAAGAAGGGTGCCGCCGCGAAGGTTGCGATCGGCAGCCACAGCATGCCCGTGCGAGTCAGCTCGCCGGCGTCCTCGGACTCCGTGAAGAAGCCGGCGATCTCGTCACCGAAGAGCAGCATCAGCGGCGTCACGAGAACGACGACGTAGCCGATGCCGAAGAGCGCGGCCGAGCGGAGCTGCTTGCGGATACTCGCGATGTCGCGCTCGCCCCAGAGCCTCGCGACGAGCGGCAACATGGCGACGCCGATGGCGATCAGCGGCATGGCGAGGAAGCGCGCGCCGCGGTCGTACATGGACCACGCGGCGAGGGCGAGTGTCGAGCCATGCACGTCGCCGCTCGGCGTGCTCTTCACGATCCAGTTGACGGCCAGCGACTCGAAGGCCATCAGCACGAAGCTCACCGCGGAGGGGATCGCGATGAAGAGGATCTGACGCACGGCGCTGCCGGAGAACTCGCGGCGCGGCTCGGTCTTCACGCGCTCGCATTCCTTGGCGAGGCGCGCGCGCTCGTGGACGTTGGCGCGGTGGTTCGCGTAGGCCAGCGAGAAGAGCCGACTGACCACGGTCGAGAGCGCGATGCCGAAGATGCCCCAGCCGAACGGGTAGACGAAGAGTGCGTTGAGCGCGACGTTCGTGAAGCCGGAGATGATCCCGGCCCACATCGTGCTCTTCATGTCGTGGTGCGCCTTGACCAGGGAGTCGGGCAGGATCGACCAGAAGGCCGTCAACGCCTGGCCGGCGATCAGGACGGTCGCATACACCTGCAGCTGTCGGCCCGCCGCTTCCTCGAGCCCGATCTCCGTCGCCGTGAACCAGACCCCGACGGCGACCGCCAGGAACAGCGCGACGAGCGCGAACACGATCTTGATGGTGGCGCGCTTGAGCGCGGCGATGCGCTCGCTCTCCCCCGCTCCGATCGCTGCCGAGAGCTGCGCGGTCAGGCCGTTCGACGTGCCGACCCAGCAGGCCGTCATCAAGAACTCGAGCGGGACGGTGAAGCCGATCGCCGCAACGGAAGCGTCGCCGACTCCCTCCAGGTTCGCGGCGAAGGCGCTGTCGACAAGCGAGTAGATCGAACGCAGCCCGAACGAGATCACGACCGGCAGCGCGAGCCGGAGAATTCCGGGTCGACGCGCTTGTGTCTCTGTCTTGTTCTCCGCGGATTCCATGTCGTGTCGCGAGTCGCCGGAAGCTTCCGTTAAAGAAGAGCCCCGCAGCCTTCGTCAGGCCGCGGGGCAGTTTCGAATCGGCCGTCGGAAACGAGACCCACAGCCGTGGGGCTCGTTCAGGCGAGCGGCCTCTTGATATGGTCACTTAACATTCGTGAATCACCTCCTTGCAGCTGGGTTTCCCCGGTCGTGCCAACCGTGACAGGTGGTCGGCCGCCGGGCTGCCCCCTCGGCGTCCCAAGGGGCTCAGCGAGAAGTGAGAGGCACTCCCCGTGCGCGCTATTCTGGGATACCGACAAACTCGATCCAAGCAGAAGCTCGGGCCAATTGGCGCTTCTCGCTTGTGGAGAAACCGAAGGACTGGAAGATAGGAGCCCTTCCGCGGCTCGCGCGTGCACTCCGCTCGCCCTCGAGCCCACGCACTCCATCGAACAGGCCCATGAAATCGCTCCTCGTCGCCACGCTCGCTCTTGTACCTCTCACCGCTGTCCAGGAGACGCCGGGACCTGCGCCCGAGGTCGAGGCCTATCGCCAGACCGTGCGCGACATCCTGTCCGAAGCGCTCGTGCGCGGCGAGGCCTACGCCAAGCTCAGTGAGCTCGTCGAGGTCGCGCCGCATCGACTGTCCGGTTCGCCCGGCGCGGCGGCCGCCGTCGAGTGGGCGCGGCAGGCGATGCTCGAAGACGGACTGGAGAACGTGCGGCTCGAGCCCTGCATGGTCACGCACTGGGAGCGCGGCGAGACGGAGCGGCTGCGCGTCGTCGCGCCGCCCGAACTCGCAGGTCTCGAGCTCCCGATTCTCGCGCTTGGCGGAAGTATCGCGACGCCTGAGCACGGCTTGATCGCCGAGGTCGTCGAGGTCCAAGACTTCGACGAGCTGAAAGAGCTCGGCGAAGGCGCGAAGGGCAAGATCGTCTTCTTCAACCGCCCCATGGACGCGACCTTGCTGAGCACCTTCCCCGCATACGGCGGAGCCGTTGGTCAGCGCGTGAACGGCGCGGCCGAAGCGGCGCGCGTCGGTGGAGTCGCCGCGCTCGTTCGCTCGATGACGACGCGACTCGACGACTTCCCGCACACCGGCGCGATGCGCTACGTCGATGGCGTCAAGAAGGTCCCGACCGCTGCCGTCAGCACACGCGGCGCCGAGCTGATCGCGGGCCTCCTGGAGAAGGGCGAGACGGTCAAGCTGCAGCTCGAGCTCGACTGCAAGAACTTCCCCCCCGCGCCCTCCTTCAACGTGATCGGCGAGCTGGTCGGTCGCGAGAAGCCGGAAGAGATCGTCGTCCTCGGCGGACACCTCGACAGTTGGGATGTCGGTCAGGGTGCGCACGACGATGGCGGCCCGTGCTGTCAGACCATCGAGGCCGTGCGCCTGCTCAAGAAGCTCGGTCTGCGCCCGCGCCGCACCCTGCGCGTGATCATGTTCATGAACGAGGAGAACGGCCTCGGCGGAGCAAAGGCCTACTACGCCGACCACAAGGACGAGATGCCGAATCACGTGTTCGCCGTCGAGTCCGACTCGGGCGCCTTCACCCCGCGCGGCTTCCAGTCGAACGCGAACCCCGAAGCCATGAAGGTCCTGCGCGACATCGCCATGCTCTTCGAGGGCACCGGCGGTGAGCGCGTCGTGCATGGCGGCGGCGGAGCGGACGTCAGTCCGATGAAGGCGAGCGGCGTCATCGTCGGCAGCTACCTCCCCGACTCCCAACGCTACTTCGACCTCCACCACTCCGAGCGCGACACGATCGACCAGGTCAGCCCGCGCGAGATCGAGCTGGGTGCCGGCCTGATCGCCTCGCTCGTCTACGTCATCGCCGACCTGGAAGAGCGTCTCCCGCACAATCCGGTTCCGGAGTAGCTCTCTCGCGCGCGCTGTCCCAAAAGCAGCACCAATCCCTCTCGATCAACTTCGATGCGCGCACTACCACTAGCTCTCCTCGGCCTTCTCCTCCTGGCAGGAGGCCTTGGTTGGTTGCTCTTTTCGTCGGATGAGAGTGGCGACGCATCGGTTGCGCAACTCGATCAAAAAGCAGAAGTGCCGGAAGAGGAGTTCGTGCCTGCGGACATGCGCGCCCCCGATCGGGACGCGCGGGAGAGTGTGGAGGTCTCGGAATAAGCGAAGGCGAGGTCGAAGTCGAAGTCGCTGCTCGACCTGGACGCGGTCCCCCCGGAGGCAACCGAAGAGCGGGCGCTTGGCTCTCTCGTCGTCGTGGCGCTGAACGAAGCTGGCGAGTCGCTCCCCAATCAAGCCGTTCGCCTCTTCTTCGTTGGCCCCGCTGACGAGTACGTGGCGAATAGCCATCGAGAAGAGGTGACCGACTTGGTCGGTCGAGCGCGCTTCACCAATCTCCCCGTTGGTGACTTCGCGTTCACCGTCCAGCCCATAATGCCTAGCCCGCCGTCGTTTCTACGACGCATTCTTCCGGAGCTCAACTCGGAGATGGATGAAGGTGGCCGAGTCTCCAGAACGATTCGGGAGGGTGTGGAGATCGAGGTTCGAGTTGTATTCCCCAACTTGCATGCCCTCGCCGGAACCGTCTCGGACCAAGGAGTTCCACTCGAGAGTGGATCCGTTCGCCTCTACCTCGACTCGAAGACCGCGCTCGATGCGGAGGGCTGGGTAGGAGGGAACGTCTCCATTCCCGAGTACCCCGACGAATTGACCAGGACGACGGGTACCGATGGCAAGTTTCGCTTCGATCACCTGGCAAGGGGCCGCTATGCGATCTCGGTCGAACGTCCGACCGGCGGCATGCGCCAGCTCTGGGACCTGACCCTTCCAGACCGCAGCGCGAGCATCGACTTGCAACTGGACTCACTCTCCGTGCACGGGATCGTGACCGACTCGGAGGGCTTGCCGGTCGCCGGCGCTCGGCTCGCAGTCGAGCGAGTCCGCGTCGACGAGCTGGGTTCGCCGAGTCCGGTTGAGTTGGTGTTTGCAGGTCAGACACTACACCGGGCGGGCGTAACGGAGATCGTCGAGAGCGCAGCGGACGGGAGCTTTCGCATCGATGGCGTCGATGGCAGCAGCCCGCTCGTCGTCGTCGCGCGAAGCCCCTGGATGACGACGACGCGCAGCCAGGTTTTCGGCTTCGCCAGAGACGAGACGGAGCAAGAGATCGACATCACTCTCACCCCCACCGGCCAAGTCGCCGTCCAGGTGTACGCTGATCCGAGGATGATTCGGTTCTTGAGGCTGAGAGCAACTCCGCTCGAGCGCGAAGGCCCTTCGATCATCAGCAGAAGAATCAGCGCATCGAATCAATTGAAGCTGGATGGGCTTCGTCCGGGAAGCTACGTATTCGAGCTCTACCTCTTCGTGCGCGCTAATTCATCTTCCATCCCCCGCGGCCTCTCGACGGGCTCCGTTCGGTCGGACGGAACTCTCGCCGACGTCGAACTGGTCGAAGCAGAAGTCGTAGCGGGCGAGACGCTGGAGTTCTCGCTCACGGTCCCCTAACTTCGGTTCCCGTGCGCCCCTTCCACCTACTACTGCTCGCCGCCCTCCTCCTCGCCGGTGGTCTCGGCTGGCTGCTCTTCTCGTCGGGTGAGCATGACGCCTCGGTCGCTCAGCTCGATCAGAAGGAAGAAGAGCCTGAAGATGAGTTCGTGCCCGCGGACATGCGCGCGCCCGATCGGGACTCGAGGGAGAGTGTCGCGGTCTCGGAGGAAGCGAAGGCCAAGCAGCTGCTCGACATTCGCAACGCGCCGGAGGAAGAAGTCGTTGAGGAAGTGCCGGTGGGAACCATCACCGTCAGCGTCGTCGATGAGGCCGGTGAGCCGATTGAGGACCTGCTTGTCGTCAGGACTTTCGAAGGACCAAAGAGCATCTTCGTATCGACTCAGTCCCGGAAGGAGAGGACGGACTCGGCAGGACGAGCGCGATTCACCGAGTTGCCCGTCGGCCCGTACAAGTTCAGCGTAAGGCCAGGAGTGTTGAGCAAGGCGTTGTTCGTGCGCCGCGCTCTTAGGCGTCTCAATCCGGAGATGGACGACAAGGGGTTTGTAGCACGGACGATTCGCGAGGGAGTGGGGACAGAACTTCAGATCGTGTTTCCGAACCTCCACACTCTGGCAGGCACTGTGATCGACGGAGGTGCACCACTTGCCGATGCGGCCGTATGCCTCTACCTGACTTCCGATGACGCACTCGACGCTGAACACCTCGGTCCGGCGAGGATTCAGAAGGATGAGCTCGATGACCTGGTGCCCAATGACTTCCTATACGAACACGAACTACTAAGCCCGACGGACTCTGAAGGAAAGTTTCGCTTCGACAATCTGACCAGCGGGCGCTACACAATCTCAGTCGAGCGTCCGACGCGCGGCATGCGTCAGATGTGGGATCTGACTCTCCCCGATCGCAGCGCGAGCATCGAACTGATACTGGACTCGCTCTCCGTGTACGGCATCGTTACCGACACGGAGGGTTTGCCGATTGCCGGGGCGAAACTCGCCGTCGAACGCGTTCGCGTTGACGAACTCGGCACACCGCGACCGGTTGAAGTGGAGTTTATCGGTGAGGCTCTTCATCGAGCCGGCGCGACGCAGGTCGTCGAAAGTGGTGCCGACGGCAGCTTTCGCATCCACGGCGTCGATGGCAGCAGCCCACTCGTCGTTGTCGCGCGCAGCCCGTGGATGACGACAGCTCGTTCGCAGGTATTCGGCTTCGCGAGAGATGAGACGGAGCAGGCTGTAGACATCCGACTCCGCCCCGCCGGGAAGGTCACCGCCCAGCTCTACACCCGACCATTCTGGGACCTGTTTCTGCGATTGAGAGCGACTCCGCTGGACCGCATGGGAGCCACCATCATGAGTCCATTCCCCGACGGAGAAAACCAACTCGTGTTGATAGGAATCCGCCCGGGCCGCTACACGCTCGAACTGTGCTTGTCTACCAACGACGTGTCTGTCGATTTCGTGCCCGAAGAGCTAGCGAAAATCGCGCGGACCGATGGGACACTGTCCACGCTCGGGCCCATCGAAGCGGAAGTCGTTGCAGGCGAGACACTCGAGTTCACACTGACCGTTCCGTAGCGCCACCGATAGCGCGTCGGACCGCGAACTAGAACGTCAGGATCGTCTCGGTCGTCGGCCCGACCAGATTGCTGATGCCCGTCTTCGTCATCGGCGCGGGACGGAAGGTCAAGTTTTGGAACAGCGGGGCCTGGTCCAAGTCGTGCAGCTTGCCGGGCTCGGCTTGGCCGAAGGGGAGCACGGCGATGCCGGTGTCGAGCTCGCCGGGGATGGCTCGCAGGGTGTAGCTCTGGCCGCTCTGGGAGAGCAGCGTGTCCGCGTCGGTGCAGGTCAGCGGGCCGAGGGTGAGCACGTCGAGCGGATCGAGCGCCGGTTGGCCGAGCAGCTCGAAGGCCGGCGTGTTGATCGTCAGCTCTCCATTCGCGTAGGCGCCCAACCAGTTGATCGGAGGACCATAGGCCGCATTCGTATCCGACCAGGCCTTCGCGAGGAGGCCGTCGAGCCAGCTGATCTCGAAGGCCTGCAAGGTGATCGCGCCGTTCGCAGCGAGCTCGGCCTGCTTCTGCTTCAAGAAGAGGATCGTTGCCGCCGCTCCCGAGCCGTAGGTCGAGACCATCTCCGCCGACTGGGCCTTGCGCAGGACGACGTCCAGGTTCGAGGCGAGCGCCACTCCGCGATGCGCGTCGTTCTTGTCGCCGGCCTCGCCGACATTGCCCGTCTCCGTCAGCCAAGCCTCCGCTTCCTGCAACGCCAGGGTGGCGTCGCCAGAGAAGCTCGAGCCGAGGTCGAGCTCCGCCTGCAAGGCGAGCTTCACCAGCTCGCGCTGCGGCCAGTTCACCTGATCGAAGTGTGGACTGAGCGCCTCGTCGCGATCGATCCGCTGGGGCAGCGCGTCGATCAGCTCCCTCAATCGAATCGAGCGGGCCGACTCCCCCGTCGCTCCCGTGCCCGCCTTGATATCGATCGGATACCAAGAGCCAACCGGCATGTGGTTGGCCGTGATGAGCAGTCCGTCGGCGGGATCGATCACCGAAGGCTTGAGCGCGTGCGGCACCATGTCCACCCAGTCGCCGCTCAGGCTGTCCCCCTCTTGCGCAATGCGACCCGCGAGCTCGGCATACGGCTGCGAGGAGGAGCGCACCGCCATCGAGCCGTTCGCCCAGAACCCGATGCGACCGGTGAAGTCGCTGAAGACCATGTTGGTCGAAGGGATCCGGAAGAACTCGAGTGCGCTGCCGAAGTCGTCCACGTTCGCGGCTCGGTACATGCGCAAGAAGCCGAGCGCCGAGTCCTCACCGAACTCGACCGAGTCCGCGCGCCGCACGGCGTACTCCTCGCCGCTGTCCACGTTGCTGACCACCGGCGTAATCACCGGACCGAAGACTGACTCGCGGTAGGTCTCGAAGGTCGCGGTCTCTCCCAGAATCTGGATGATCTCGAGCTGGGAGAAGCTGTACGGGACGAAGACCCCGTCGAGCTTGTACATCTCGGGTTTCAGGATCGGATCAACCGTCAGCCGGAAGAGGTCCTCTTGATCCACGCCGAGCGCGGAGCCGCCCCAGACCGTCGTCGACGACTGACCGACGAGGAAGTTCACACAACCGGGGAGAGTCGCTCCGCGCACATCGAAGGTCTCGCCGCGGATGTGCAGCTCGTACAGGTTGGCCGGTCGGCCGAGCGGAAGTCTCGGATCCGTAACGAGCACGCTCTTGCCGTCCGTCGTGCGCGCTCCACTCAGCACCCAGCTCTGACTGAATTTGGGCGTGACCTGCTGTGCGTCGAGGACCCTTCCGCTGAAGGTCGTCGCCACGCTGCCCGCGTAGTCCGACATGGCCTGCTGCACCGCTGGCGGAACATCGGACTGTTTCACCGCCGCGGCAGAGTCATCGAAGACGACCGGCGTGCTGAACTGCGCCAGGGCCAAATCCTTGTCCCCGCCAACGGAGGCGAGCACGTCCTCGAAGTCGTGCAGGCGCTTGGCCTCGGCGAGTGCGCTCGGGCCGAAGAGCGTGCCCAGGTACGACCAGGTCGCGATGCTGTCCTCCGCCGTCCAGGGCGTCATCGGAACACCCGCGTTCCCGAGCAGCGGGTGCAGCGCGGTGCCCGGTCGCGCGATCACACTGTTCACTCCCCCCGCGAAGGCGTTCAGGAGTGAGCGCATCTCCGGGTCCAGCTGCGCGAGGGACTTCTGTGCCTGCCGCTCGAACCCGTACAGCCGCGCGCGCCGGTCCGAGTCCAGGTACCCATCGTTCACACCGCGCCCGTAGAACTCCGCGAGCTTGCCCTCGAAGGAGAGTCGCACGGCGATCAACTGAGAGAGCCGGTCTTCCGCGGTCGCGACACCGGCCCCGAAGTAGGCGCCTTGATCCGAGGTCGCGAAGACGTGCGGAACGCCGAAAAAATCGCGCACGAGCTCGACGTTCTCGGTCGCGATCACGGAGGCCATCGTCGCCGTGTTCCCCGAGAAGTCCGGATCCGGCTGAGCGGCCGAGAGGATGGTCGCGGAGACGTTGACGGTCGTTCCGCCGAGCGAGCCGTCGAGGACCGCCGTGACGACCAGCTCGCGATTCGAACCGCTCTCGATCACCGGTACGGTCCAGCGCAAGGTCGAGGTGTCGAAGCTCCCGCTCGGAGTACTGAAGCTGGCGTAGCTCAGGCTCGCCGGCAGCGTGAGCTGCACCCTCGCGTTGCTGGCCTGGGCCCCGCCGAGCTTGTTGCTGACGGTCAGAGTGATTTCGATTGGCTGAAAGCGCGTCGGTGTCAGGTCGTCGAGGGCGAGGTCCAGATCGAGGTCGGCATTGGCGTCGACGACCACCGCCGCTCCGCCGGTGTCTTGAAAGGGATTCGGGTCGACCTGATCCGAGGCCGTGACCGTCGCGCTCTGGAGGAGACTCTGACCACCTGTCCCCACGCTCACCGTTCCGCGTAGAAAGAGAGTCGCGCTGACACCCTTGCCAAGCTTGCCGACGATCCACTCGCCCGTGGTCGGGTTGTAGTTGCCCTGACTTGGAGTCGCGCTCGAGAACTCGAAGCCCCCGGTGAGCAGGCTGGCCACACGAACTCCGGTCGCATCCACACCCTTGGTCGAGTTGGCGACGGTCACCGTGAAGGTCACGAGCTGTTGCTCGCGCGGCGCCGGATCGTCGGCCACGACCGTGACGGCCAGGTCGATCTGACCCGGTCCGACCGCCGTGCTCCCGACCGACGAAGACGCGGAGCCGCCGGAGCCACAGGCTTGGAGGCCGAGCGCCAACAGGATCGCGCCGGCGCGGAGGACGAAACGGGATGAATTCACGGGAGCGAAGCGGGACGGAGTGACGACGTCGAGAGATGGACCTCGAGGCCTGGAATGGCGCCGGTGGTGAGAGGTGTAAACCGGGTCGGGAAGGCCCGGTCGTCGGGATCGAGGCGCTTCCAGCGAGGGGCCAGCGGGAGGTGAGTTGCCGAGTGGACAGAGCCCGATCTCGCTCTCCTCTAGGCTATCTCCCTCAGGTCGGTTACGCGCCTTCCCGGGCCGAGATTGGGACGATCCGCCCCAATCCGCGGGAAAAAATCCCGCCCTCCCCTCGCCAGGCCCCGTTCACGGGCCACGAACGGACCCAGAGCGTGGTTGTTTGGCTTCGTCGATTCGCCAGGATGGCGGCCATGGCTCCTGACTCGCACCTCCCCCATGCGATCTTCGTGGTCGTCTACTTGGTCGTCCTGATGGGCGTCGGCGCGCTCAAGGCGCGCTCGATCAAGAACCAGGAGGACTTCAGTCTGGCCGGTCGCGGGCTCTCGACCTTCGTCCTGGTCGGCACCCTGCTCGCGACCTGGATCGGGACCGGCAGTATCTTCGCCAACGCGGAAAAGACTTTTGACGTCGGGACGGCCGCCTTCCTGATTCCGATCTCCGGCGGCGTCGGAATCATCGCGCTCTACTTCCTCGCGCAGCGCATTCGTCGCTTCGGCCAGTTCACCATCCAGGACATTCTGGAAGCGCGCTTCGGCGTGGCGGCCCGCGTGATGGGGACGGTCACGATCGTGCTGGCCTACGTGATCATCGTCTCCTACCAGTACCGAGCGGGAGCGATCGTGATCGGCTACATCTGGCCGGGGATTTCCCCCACTTATGCGACCTGCTTCGTCGCATTGTTCGTGATCGCCTACACGGCGCTCGCAGGCATGTACTCGGTCGCGTACACCGATGTCGCCAACGGAGTCTTGATGACGGTTGGAGTTCTGCTCGCGCTGCCCATCTTGTTCGACAAGGCCGGTGGTATGGATGGCGTGCAGGCAGCGCTCACCGCGCCAGAGCTCGACACCTTCGGTCACTTTTCGATCGTCGGGCTGCTCTCGATATTGCTGCCCGCGTTCCTGATGCTGATCAGCGACGCGAACATGTACCAGCGCTTCTTCTCGGCGAAGTCGCCGAAGGACGCGAAGCGGTCCGCGGCCTGGATGCTGGTCGGCGTACTGTTCATGGAGCTCGCGATCATCGCTGTCGCACTGCTCGGCAAGGCGCTTGTCCAGAGTGAGCGGCTCGACGCACCGGAAGACTCTGCTCACGTCATCGTACACATCGCGTTCGAAGCGCTTCCTCCCTTCCTCGGCGCGATGCTCGTCGGAACGATCGTGGCGATCGTTGTCTCTACTGCAGATTCCTACCTGCTCTCGCCCTCGACCTCCGTAGTTCGCGATGTCTACCAGCGCTTTATTCGTCCCAACGCGAACGAGAGAAGCATCGTACTCACCAGTCGCACCGTCGTGCTGGTCCTCGGCTTGATCGCACTCGGCCTGGCCTTCACCTCGAAAGAGTTTTTCAGTATCGCTTTGTTCGCCTACACCATTTACGGAGCCGGAATCACACCCGCTCTCTTCGCCGCCTTCTTCTGGAAGCGCGCGACCGCGACAGGCGCACTGGCATCGATGGTCACCGGCGTGCTCACCGCGATCACGTGGTTCATCTGCATCGAGAAGAAGGTGCTGACCGTCTGGGCGGAGGAGAGCGGCAGAACGGGGCTCGCCCAGACCTGCAACGATCTGAAAGAGGCCGGCATCGACGCCGTCATCCCCGCCGTCATCGTGAGCGTCGTGGTCCTCATCGGAGTCAGCCTGGCCGGCTCCCCTCCCGACCGCGCTCGAGTCGAGGCCTTCTAGAGCCTCCGCCCCACCGTGGTTTCAGAAGAGTATCCGGACGTCCGAAGTTCGAGCGAGCCCCAGCCACCGGCTAGTGGCGTCGCGGCCTGGTTCGGTTCGACGCCCGGCGCGTCGGCTCCTCTGCGGCTCTGGTTGACTCTGCTCGTCTTCGCGCTGGCGCTCGGGCTGCGCCTCGTTCACCTCTCCGAACTGCAGGGCACGGCCTGGGCCGACGAGCGCCCGCTGATCAACGACAGCCAGTACTACGACATGCGCGCCAGCGAGATCGCGAGCGGCGAGCTGATCGGCGCCTACCCGGGCTTTCTCAGTCCGGTCTACTGCTACGTGCTCGGCGCGGTCTACAGCGTGACGGGCTCGGACCTCTGGACGGCCAAGCTCTTCCAGATCGTCTTCGCCGCGCTCTCGATCGCGCTGGTTCACCGGATCGCCCGACGCATCTTCTGTGAGGCGGCGGCCGTCGTCGCGGCCGTGCTGCTCGCCGCGCATGGGCCGATGATCTACTACTCCGCGCTGTTGCTGCCGGCGACGCTCGTCTTCGGGCTGCACGCGCTCTTGGTCTGGGTGCTCTTGCGCGGCGAGCTGACGTCCAGGCGCGCGCTCTGCGCCGGCGCACTCGTCGGCCTCGCGATCGGTGCGAAGGCCAATGCGCTCCTGCTGCTGCCCGTCATCGGCCTGTGGCTCTTCTTCCAGCGCGGTCACAAGCCCGAGCGGTCCTGGATCCGGCCGCTCGTCTTCCTCGCCCTCGGCGCGGTGCTCACGATCACGCCGATCACCTGGCGCAACTACCAGACTTCGGGTGAGTTCGTCCTCGTCACCACGACCGGCGGGCGAAACCTGTTGAAGGGCAATGGCGAGGATGCGAACGGCAGCCACGTCGCCCTGAATCAAGAGACGATTCACATCGGGCACTACCTCGACGGGACGGTCGACATCGAGCGAGCGATCGCGGAGGACCACGAGCTGCGCGACCTGGCCTTCGAGGGGATGTTGGCGGAGCCCGTGCGCACGCTCGGTCTGTTCGGCAAGAAGCTGCTGCTCCTGTTCAACCACATGCAGCTCGGGATTCGCGACGACTTCCACTTCGCGCAGACGCAGACGAGCCTGATCGCGCAGCCGTTGCCCAGCTTCGCACTGATCGTCTCGCTCGGACTCGTCGGTCTGGTGCTCTATCTACGCGAGAGCCGCGGCTCGCGCCTGCTCGGTTGGATCTTGCTGTCACAGATCGCGTCCTTCGTGCTGGTCTTCGTGCTCGCGCGCTATCGCATGGTCACGCTGCTGGTGCTCGCACCCTTCGCCGGCCAAGCCGTCGCGGGTTTCTTCAGCGATCTCGGCGGACGCAGGATTCCGCGCGCCCTCGTCGCGGCGCTCTTGATGCTCCCCGCTCTGTGGTTCGTGCGCCTGCCGATCGAAGGTTTCGAGGAGCCCAACCCGCCCGGCGAGCTGCACAACTTCGTCGCCGACTGGCACTTCGAGCGCGGCGAGACCCAGCGCGCCTTCTCGGGCTACAACAAGGCCTCGAAGACGACCTGGCGCATCGCGAGCCTCGCCGATCACTGGGCCGTGCGCGCGCGCATCGCGGACTGCTACGACGAGATGGGGCGCCGGCAGAAGGCGGTGCTCGTGCGCGAGACCCTGCTGGCCGAGGTCGAAGCGCAGTATCCGTTCAAGGAGAACGCCTTGAAGCAGGAGCTGCTCCAGAAGCTCGGGCGCAAGCAGCCGTGACGAGCGAGCCCGAGTCCGGCGTTCGAATTCCCGCGGAGGAGCTCTCCGAGGAAGCGCTGCGCGGCGTCATCGAAGAGTTCGTCACGCGCGACGGGATGGAGTTCACCGATGCCGAGCGCAAGGTCGCTCAGGTTCGAGAGCTCTTGCGGCGCGGCGAGGTGGCGATCTGGTTCGACGCGACGACGCACACCTGCAGCATCCAGAAGACCTGAGTTCGCGAGCTAGTAGGCCTTGCGCGTGCCCTCGACCGCGCCTTCCGCAGAGGTCGCGACGGGGTGGATGAAGAAGCTGAGCGGCGGGAAGATGTACCAGTAGGTCGAGCTCGAGGTGCTCTCCATGTAGACCCGCGTGGCGCCTCGGTCGCTGGCCTCCTTAGTGAACTCCTCCACCGTGTTCTCGCGGCTCGCATCTCCCAAGAGCGGCACGACGAAGAGCAGGTGGAGCGCGTAGGTCGTGGTCTCTTGGAATTCGACCGGCAACCCGCGCGGGCCCTGGACTCCGTTGAAGTCCTCGGCGTGCGAGTGGGTCACGCAGCTCGGCGCGAGGCCGACGGCGAGAGCGACGAGGAGGGCGAGACGGAACGTGGAGGTCGAGCGATGCGCGCTCGCGAGAGGAGTCTTCATGCGCAAGAAAATAGCCTCTCCTCTCCGCATTGCCAGAGGCTATTGCGCGTCGGACACGAGGCCGAACTCGTCGTCGAGTCGCTTCGCATTTCCGCTTACGCTCAACTCCCCGAGTGCGCCGTTGATTCTGCGTAGCCACTCCGCGCCGTCGGGGCGAATGGCGATCACGTAGTTCTCCGTCGCCAGCGCCTCTTCGATCACCGCCAGCCGATCCGGATACTCGCGGGCAAAGTCGAGCGCGTCGGGACCGTCCATGATGAGCGCATCGACCTCGCCGGCCAGCAAGCGGTCGATGCTCGAGTCGCCCTTCTCGCTCGGCGGCGCCGCGATCGCGTCCGGGAGCTCGGCCCGCAAGGCGCGCTCCGACGTCGTGCCGATGCCCGCGCTGACGACTCGGCCGCCGAGCTCGGCCAGGCTCGTCGGCTCTCCGTCACCCCGGCGGACGACGACCAGCAGGCTCGTCAGGAAGTACGGCTCGGAGAGCAGCACGCGCTCTGCCCGCTCGGGCGTCGCGCCCAGGGTGGCGATGACCGCGTCGATCTCGCCGCGCTCGAGCACGTCGAGCAGGTCCGCGAAGTCCATGCGACTCCACTCGAGGTCCACGTCCATCGAGTAGGCCAGGAGCTTGGCCATCTCGACGTCGCGTCCCTGCGGCACGCCCGCTTCATCGACCCACGCGAAGGGCGGATTGGCGAGGTCGGACCCGACCGTCCAGGAGCGGCGCTCCTCCGAGCCCGAGCTGGCGCAGGCAGAGAGGACGAGCGTGACGAGGACCAGCAACTGGTGGTGAATGCGCATTGGTAGACCTCAGGCGCGGTGGCGCTTTCGCTCCGTTTCCTGAGGCCCCCTTTCCAACCGTGCGTGCGGAAGCCATATTGGGGCTCGGCCCGCACACGGCTGACCGATGGTCTTCTCACGACGCATGCGCGCCTCCAGGGTAGCGGATTGTGCCGAGCAGTTTGTGGAGTCCGAAGTCATTGACGAGGCGGGTATGAGGCCAGTCTGGATGATGGAAGGGACGACTTTTCCAGCCCTCGCGCTGTGCGATCAAGCGCACAATACGGGAGGTCACGAAGCGGTCCAAGGAGTTGAATTGCTTCGATGCGTTTCCGGTGCGGAAGTAGTTGCCCCAGCCCCGCAGGACGGGGTTCAAGACCGCGATCACTTCGCGTACGTCTTTCATCCCCGCCCAGCGTTGCCGGGTCGTCAGTTCGCGCACTCGATGACGCACGGCAGTCATTGCTCGCTGCGACGGCCAGCGGAAGAGATAACTCTTCTGCCTGAACACAGAGCGCACCAAGCGGAAGTGACAGCCGAGAAAGTCGAAGCCTTCCTTTCCAATGCCGAGCTCAACCAGTTTCGTCTTCTTCGGATGCAGCTCGAGGCGCAGCCCGGCCAGAATCTCCTGGATCCGGTGCATGGCCTCCTCCGCTTGGCTCTTGCGACGACACATTACGACGAAGTCGTCCGCGTAGCGCACGAGCTTCCCCAGATGCGACCAATCGCGTTGCCAAGCTTCATCGAGTGCGTCGAGGTAGATGTTGGCGAGCAGCGGTGAGATGACACCACCCTGGGGCGTGCCCGTGGTGGCTTTTCTCACGCTGCCTTCCTCCAGTACCCCCGGCACCCAGCCACTCCCGCCGCACCGCCGTTCGCACGCACTCGCTTCCATGCCTCCAGCAAGACGTCACCTCGCCAGATCCGATCGTACAGAGCATGGAAACGCCGACCCCGGCTGCGCTTGGCAGCCGTGAAGAGCTTGCGTTGAAGTTCTCGGACTTTGTCTATGGGGTCGTTGGCCTTCACGGCATGCCCTCGTCCTTACCTTCAACTTCAAGCACGACCAAAGCAGGGCCCCTTCCCTCGTCTCGGCTTTCACCGAGAGTCACCAGTACTATGAGCCCCTCGGACTCCCTACCGACACGAAGCCACTTCGCATTCCGCTTATAGGCTTCGCCTCCGCTCGACGTGAGCCGCCGGTTAGGGTCTCTCCTGTTCCGTGATGAGCTGTCGCTACGTGCTCTCCTCCCTACCCCGGGGGTGTCCTGCGCTGCTCCGGATTCTTCCGCGCAGTATGTTGCCTTCGCCGCGACATGACCGGCTCGGCCTACCCCTCCCTTTCGGGGGCTTCTCTCTCGGGGCTGCAAGGTTCGCTTCATCCTGGGCCCGCAGCTTTGCTCCCCGCCCATCAACCTTACAGTCGATGTCGGGCTTTCGACGCCCCGCTCAGACGACGAGATCTCTCTCGGCGCCCGGGGCCTGCTACCTGGCTCTCCGGCGATTACCAGGGCGGGACTCGCACCCGCAAGTTCATCACGGCATGCGCACGACCCCACCGTCAGCCTACGAAAGGAGAGAACGGGATCGTTCGCGTCAGGACGCACCATGTCGCGAAGTCTATCGAACCTACCCCTCGTTTCGCGGCACCGCGCCTTCGATCCGCGAGAAGGATGACGGTAAGGCCCCTGGCGCTCCAACCTGGTCCGTGTGATCGACAGAGGCGCACGCCGGAATGGAAGGACTCGGCGACGGCGCACGAGTGAAGTTGCCGGCCTTCCGAGATGGACCTTGCGCCGAGCCCCATCGCACCGCCCATCTACTTGTCCGGCCCCTTCAGGGCGAAGTGTACGTTTCGGACCACGAGTAATCGCTGGCTACGAATTGCGCGTAGGTTTGAACCGTGAAGTCGTCCAGGTTTCCGTCGTTGTCGTAGTCGAAAAAGACGATCCGCGCGTCATACGCGCTTTCAGGCCCGAGGCTGTCGTCCCTGCGGGACGTCGTCATGATGTACATGCGGCCGAGACTCGCTTCATGTCGGGGAGCGATACAACCCATCTCGACGATCTCCGGTATAGACGTGGAATCGAACAAGACGGACGGAGCCGACGAACCGTCGATGGGCACTTGAACTAGCCGCTGCGCGGCGGCGTCGAGTACGAGGAGGAATCGCCCGTCCGGGTCGACCGCCGCGTACAGCACGCCGCCCAAAGCGCTACCGAGATAGATCTCTTCCCGCGCACCGACCGGCGACGCGATTCTCGATCCGGGATCAATGAAGGAACCGCCGCTCAAGGTCAACGAAAAGACGGGGAACGAGGGATCGGGAGTTCCGATGGGTAGCGCCGAGGGAGGTCTCGAGGCGACCCAAGCCCCTGGAATCTCCTCGAGGTCCCACTTCTCGATGACGTCGTCCCCGTTGCGCTTGGTGCCGAACACGTAGAGTTCGTTCGGGATCCTGGCCGTTACGAAGTTGACCTTGTAGGACGTCGCGTACTGAACGGACGAGTCGACGAAAGCGCCGTTCGCAGGGTCGTACTCCGTGGTGTTGACCGTCACGACCGTCCCGCTCGGCTGATACCAAACACCTTGCGAGAGTTCCGTCGAGACAAACAGCGGATACTCGTCTTCCTCGACCAACGCGCCGCCGTCGCTATCCGACGGGGCCACCGCGATACCGGGATCGCGGTCGACCTCGCTCGAATGATCGGTGCCGTACACCCAGGCTCCCAGGGCAGCGATAGCTCCCAAAGCCACTACAGCCATTCCATTCTTCATATCGAGCCTCCCCGAGAATTGCGTCTTCATTGAAGTGAATCGCAAGCAGAACAAGACACCAGGGACGGTGGATCTTCACAAGGAATCACCGCCGCTCCGCAGATATTGTTGCCCGGCATGAACCCCGTATTCCCCGTGCAGCCGGTGATGCACGCCTTCCTCTTGTTCACGCCTTTCGTACTGTTCAACTTCTTTGCGATCTTTCCCAATCTGACACATATCGCTTTCAGCTCGGCCAGCTTCTCCGGATCGTCGCTCGCGGCCGGCTTGCATTCGGTCACGTAGTCACAGAGCGCGTCATAGACTCCCAGGTCGATCGCCAAGTGAGTACACGACCATTTGTCCTTGTCGGCAGGATCCGCCGACGGACCGATGCACAAGTGGAACAACTCGTGCAGATAGGTCACGACCATCAGGCCTTTGCCATAGGCGCTGTCCATGCCTCCGTTGTCTTCACAGCCCGTCATGTAGGGATCGAGTTGCCTCTTGTAGGCGCGCTGCAACGTGTAGGCGTAAACACGAATCACGATCGTGCCATACTTCCCGTTGGGCATCGGGTCACGAAAGATCGTCGCTCCGGACTTCTTGGTACTTACGAACTCATCGACCTCGTACTTGACGGTCGTCCCATAGGCCGTTTGGAGAGCAGCAAGATCGATACCGAGGTCCCCCGCAATGCCTTGGGCACTCGTCAACGCACTGTCCGCCTGAAGGCCAATCGCCTGTGCGCAGGCGTCCGCTCGCACGTCACTGCCAGCATGAAGCGCGAGGATCATCAAGATCAGCAGCCGAAGCGAGAGTCGAACCGCCCTCCGACAGTCTCCCCCCAGAAGCGTCGAAGCTCCCCCCTGCCCGACTCGCCTTCCCAAAGACTTCACGTCCATTCGCGCCCCTCTCCTCATAGCTTCCGCCCTGGCTAGGAGCCTACGCCACTGATGGCGATTCGAGAAGCCAGCGGCCGGATCGCATGCGTTCTCGCTCGTGGTAGTGCTTCGGCTGACCCGGCGGTGGGGCTGGATGGTGGCCGTGGTCGGCTGGAGCGCCTCTCCAGCGGGACTATTCCCAAGCGATTCGCGGTGCGAGTCGTTTGAGATTCATCGCCATGCACACCAGGTCCCACTCACCCCTGACCTTCTCCAATCCGCGCATCGAAAACTGCCTGAAACCGATCGCCGCCTTGATCCATCCGAATGGCGGTTCGGCGATGACCTTTCGTCGTCGGTAGATCTTCTGGCTTCGGACGCCGCCTCGACGCCTGCGCATTCGCTTAGTGGCCGGGCCTTCGCGTTTGCCTCGCACCCCTTCACTCTCGCCCTTCCCGAGCGCGACGTGTCCTTCGATCTCCAGTTCCTCGAGCCCGACGAATCCTGCTTCTGATTTGTAGCCGCTGTCTGCAAGCAAGCGCTTGGGGGTCTTCCCGGTGTTCGCGATCGCTTCCTTCGTGACCGGCAGCAGCTCGTTGACGTCCGCTGCTGCTTGCGTGATCCGGGCTGCAACGATGATGGACTCTTCTTCGTCCACGGCGATCTGCCCGTTGTATCCCTGAACGAAGCCGGTCTTCGGGTTGCCCATGATGCGGCTCTCGGGGTCCGTGAAGTTCGCCTGCTCCTTGTCCTTCGGCACGCCAATCGGGCGTTTCAAGCGCGGTCCGCGCTTGCCCTGGCCGCGGCCGGACTCCTCGTCCTTCTCCGCTTGCTCGCGCTCGAGACGCTCCTTCGCTTCACGGATCCTCGCGATCCGCTCCTCTCTTCGTTGCAGCTCGTCGGGCAGCTCGTTTCCTCGACGATCCGGCCCGAACTCTTCATCTTCGGCCTCGTCGATCTCCTGCGCCTTCCGGGTCAGAGCCGCGATCTCCTTCGCCAGACGCTCCTCTTCCTCGCGCATTCGGCCGTAGCTCATCGCCTTGTGCTTGCTCCCGTTCGCCTTCAGCTTCGTGCCGTCGATCGCCACCGTGCCCATCTTCACCAGCCCCACACCCATCGCGATCCGCACCACCTGGACGAACAGGGAGTTGAAGCGATCGATGTTCTCCTGGCGAAACCGCGCGATGGTGCGGTGGCTCGGATCGTTCCCCGCCGCCAGGTAGCGAAGCGCGACCAGGTCCTCGATACCCGCTGCGATCTTCCGCGACGAAAAGATGCCCTGGCAGTAGGCGTAGATCAGCACCTTGAGCATCATCCGCGGCTCATACGCGATGCGACCACGGCCGTCCTCACGCGCCTTGAACTTCGCGTAGAACGCCTTCAGGTCGAGCTGGTCGACCGTCTCGCTCACGAAGCGCGCCAGGTGCCCCTCAGGCAGCCAGTCGTCGAGAGAGGGAGGGAACAAGAGGCCCTGATCGGGCTCGTACCGCACGAACTGTTGTCCCATCCCCTGATCATCCACTTCGCATCTGGATGAAGCCAGTGTCTTGGATCTATGGCGCAGGCTCCTAGGTCGTGCAATTGTTCATATCAACGTTGAACCAAGAGCCTATCAGCTCGCTTCGGAAGTCGCTTCCCGAAGCGGTTGAGTCTCCTCGAGAATTCCCACCCGCGAGCCGAGCTCGCCGTGCTCTGGCAATGGTCTCCAAATCTTCGGCCACCGGCCGAGGCCCCTCCCGCCCGTGCCTGACGATCCGCCCCCCCCGGTTCCGAGCGCCCCGAATTCCGTGTATACCCTCCCCTTCCCGAGTCCCCCGAGGAGAAGCCGATGCCCGTCATGGACGCCCCCGCCCTGATCGAGAACCGCGTCACCGCGCTGCGCGAGCTGCACGAGCGGATCGGCAACATGCGCTGCGAGCTCGACGTCAGCGGCGGCGTCGACTCGGGCGTGATGCTGGGCCTGCTCGCGCGTGCCGTCGGCCCGGAGAACATCACCGCAGTCTACAGCAGCATCCACTCCGGCGACGAGTTCCGCGACCGAGCGCGCGAGGCAGCCAGCGCCTTCGGCGTCGCGCTGATCGAGCTCGACCTGACCGAGCTGTTCGACGACTTGACGAAGCAGATGAAGCTGGCGCTCCTGAACGCCGGCTACGACGTGGGTCAAGTCGAACAACGCATCCAAACTGACCGCTCCGTACTCGGTTCCCTCCGCTCCTGCATCCGCGCCCCCATCGGCCGCGGCCTCAACCGCATGACCGGCGGCGGCCTCCGCCACGGAACCGGCAACGAGTGCGAGGACCGCTTCCTGCGCTTCTACCAAAAGGGCGGCGACGGCGAGGTCGACACCAACCCGATCGGAATGCTCGGCAAGGGCGAGGTCTTCCAACTCGCGCGCGAACTCGGTGTCCCCCGCTCCTTGATCGATGCGATCCCCTCCCCCGACCTGCACGGCATCGGCGACGACCACAACGACGAGGCCGAGCTGCACGAGCTATCCGGTGTGCACTGGACCTACAGCCGCATCGACTTCGAGACGGGCGAGTACACGCGAGTCGGAACGATTGAGCGCATGAGTCGCTTTCTCGACGCGGGCTTCGAGACGCAGCTCTTCGCGCCCGGTGCGCCGAGTGCGCAAGAACTGAGCGCAATGGTCGACGCCGCCACGACCTACTTCCCCGCGCTACCTAGCGAAGAGATCGAGGGCTTACTGCTCTCCTGTCGCAAGCTCGAAGCGGCCTCACGCCACAAGGCCAACCCGAACATCCCGATGCTCGGTAACCGCTCAGACTTGCTTAAGGCGAGTATTCTCACAGACTCACTGCCAAGCTGCTAGTCTGGCGACCGACGACAAACCATCGATGTCGACCAAGCGTGTCCTTCCGGCAAGCGTGTGAACCGCCAAGAAAGCGAGGGACAGCGGCGCCGCGTCGGGCCCGGCGGGCGTGCGTCGCCCCTCTACTGCGGCGCTCTGTCGTTGGCGTCCGCTGCCGGCGCCATG
>Ga0316209_1000542_pt1 | contig 63353 bp, 61 predicted proteins | sample 6monopyrite_MG_FD_204945 | JGI IMG/M metagenome (GOLD analysis project Ga0316209, IMG submission 204945) | Microbial mat bacterial communities from mineral coupon in-situ incubated in ocean water Damariscotta River, Maine, United States -... | ecosystem: Environmental > Aquatic > Marine >... | reverse complement strand
GTGAAAAATTTGCGGTCGGGCAGGTTTTTTTAAGCAATGATAAAGTGCAGGCGGCGACCAGCCGCAATATTTTAGAGCAGGAACTGGCAAAAGAAACCCTGACTGTATGTGGTTGGAGAAAAGTCCCTCTGGACACCAGTATTTGCGGTAAAAGCGCGCTTGAGTCACTCCCGGAAATTGAACAGGTGTTTGTGTCGGCACCGCCCGGATGGGGAAACTATGACCTGGAGCGCCGCCTGTTTATGGCGCGCAGAAGGGCGGCAGACCGTATACAGGATGAGCATTACTATGTTTGCTCGTTATCCTGTCTGATGATTGTATATAAAGGTCTGATTTTACCCAGGTATTTAAATCGATTTTATCCCGATCTGAACGACACCCAGATGAAAAGTGCCATCTGCCTTTTTCATCAGCGTTTCTCCACCAATACGGCGCCCTTATGGAAATTTGCACAACCTTTTCGATACCTGGCGCACAATGGCGAAATCAACACTATATCGGCCAACCGACGATGGGCGGTAGCAAGACAAAAAAAACTTTATACGCCACTGTTGCCTGATCTCGCCAGCCTGGATTCGCTGGTTAATCAGACAGGTTCTGATTCATCATCGCTGGACAACATGCTTGAAGTTTTGCTGGCCGGCGGAATGGATCTATTTCGTGCGTTAAGACTGCTGGTGCCACCGGCATGGGCAAAGCGTCAGAATATGGACCCGGACCTGAAAGCCTTTTATGAGTTTAATTCGATGCATTCAGAACCCTGGGATGGCCCGGCCGGAATTGTGATGTCCAATGGCATTCAGATTGCCTGTACTCTCGATCGAAATGGTCTACGCCCCGCGCGTTACGTGATCACCCGCGATCGAATACTAACGGTGGCCTCCGAGGTTGGGGTGTGGGACTACGATGAAGCCGACGTAATAGAAAAAGACCGCGTCGGTCCGGGCGAAATGCTCGCCGCCGATACTTCGACCGGTCAGATCTGGCGAACCAATAAAATCGATGACATGCTGAAAAGTCGTCACCCTTATCTGGAGTGGCTACGCGAGAATACTATTCGCTTGCGTAGCAACCCGCGTCTCGAAAAGCAGGGTGCACAAAAATATATGGACGAGGGATTGAAAGACCTACCGCAGTTTGAAAAGTTTTTTGGCGTCTCCATTGAAGAAAAAGAACAAATCATTCGGGTGATGGCCAACCAGTCACAGGAAGCGACGGGTTCGATGGGTGATGATACGCCGATTGCCGTTTTATCAAAGCGAAGCAGGAGCCTGTTTGACTATTTCAGGCAGCAGTTTGCGCAGGTTACCAATCCGCCCATCGACCCGCTGCGCGAAAAAGCGGTGATGTCATTGGAAACCTGTTTTGGGCGTGAGCATAATGTGTTTCAGGAAACTAACGGACTGGCTTATCGCGCGATAGTCGCCAAGCCGGTGCTCAATTATGCCAAACTGCAGCAACTGCTGGATCTGGATCAAAATTACTACCAGCAACAGCTACTTTCCCTGGCCTATGAGCAAAATAATTCGCTGGCAGAGGCGATCAGTGAATTATGCGATAAAGCGGTAAAACTGGTTCGTGACGGCTGCGTTATTTTGCGTTTGAGCGACAGGATGCTACAACGGGGTAAGTTGATGATTCACGCGGCCCTGGCAACTGGCGCAATCCATAATCGGTTGGTTAACGAGGGGTTACGCTGTGACACCAATATTATCGTCGAGACGGCTACCGCCCGCGACCCGCATCATTTTGCGGTGCTAATTGGCGTTGGCGCTACCGCGGTTTATCCCTACTTGGCGCTACAGATCATCAACAACCTGCACGCAGAGTCACGACTGGATTTCGATTTGTTCGCCGCTAGAAAAAACTACTTTGTCGGGATCAACAAAGGGCTGCTTAAAATTATTTCCAAAATGGGAATTTCCACTATCGCAAGTTATCGGGGAGCTCAGCTGTTCGAAGCGGTTGGGTTAGACTCAGAAGTGGTCGAGTTGTGTTTTCAAGGCATGGTTTCACGCATCGGTGGAGCCACTCTGGAGAACTTGCATGTTGATGCGCGGCGGTTGGCCAAAACCGCCTGGCAGGGTAATTTATCGACGGTACGCAGCGGCCAGCTGAAATACGTTCACGGCGGCGAATACCACTGTTACAATCCGGACGTCGTTCAACTACTGCAACGCGCTGTTGCCAGCGGCCATTACAGCGATTACCAGATTTACGCAGACACGGTTAACAAACGTCCGATTTCAACGTTGCGAGATATGATGCAACTTAAAATATCCGGGCAGGCTTTAACGATTGATCGGGTTGAAGAAAAGTCAAAAATTCTGGCGCGATTTGATTCGGCGGGAATGTCCATCGGTGCCCTCAGTCCCGAAGCACACGAAGCGTTGGCGATAGCAATGAACCGGCTGGGTGGGCGTTCAAACAGCGGTGAAGGCGGGGAAGATCCGCTCAGATTTAATAGCGAAAGAAACTCCAAAATAAAACAAATTGCCTCCGGCCGCTTTGGTGTAAGCGCCAGCTACCTGGTCAATGCCGAAGTGTTGCAGATTAAAATTGCGCAGGGTGCGAAACCCGGTGAGGGTGGACAATTACCCGGCGCAAAAGTCACCCTGGAGATCGCGCGACTGCGCAATGCAACGCCGGGTGTCACTTTGATTTCACCGCCGCCGCATCATGATATTTATTCGATTGAAGATATCGCGCAACTCATATTTGACCTGAAACAGGTCAACCCAAGCGCTCTGGTTTCGGTAAAGCTGGTTTCCGGGCCGGGAGTTGGCACTATCGCCGCGGGCGTTGCCAAAGCTTACGCAGATATGATCACCATTGCCGGTCACGATGGCGGTACCGGTGCGAGTCCGCTCAGCTCGGTCAAGTACGCCGGAACACCGTGGGAGCTGGGACTGGCTGAGGCTCATCAGGCGCTGATTGAAAATGGTCTGCGCGACCGAATTTGTCTGCAGGTGGATGGTGGCCTTAAGACGGGACTGGATGTGATTAAAGGGGCGATTTTAGGCGCAGACAGTTTTGGCTTTGGAACCGGACCCATGGTCGCCCTGGGTTGCAAGTTTCTTCGGATTTGTCACTTGAACAATTGCGCGACCGGCGTTGCGACTCAAAACCAGCAACTTAGAAGCGAACACTTTAATGGTCTGCCAGAGCGAGTAGAAAACTATTTTAACTTTGTCGCGCAGGAAACTCAACAATGGCTTGCTCAACTGAATGTCGTTTCAATTGATCAGCTGATCGGTCGTACCGATCTATTGGAAATTATTGAAGGTTCAACGGACAAACAAAAAAATCTTCAGCTACAGATTGTTCTGGACTCTGCCAGACGACCGAAAAGCGGTGCAAAGCATTATCTGGGGGTGCGTAATCAGCCATTTGACCAGGGCCGTTTAAATGCGCAGATTGTTGCTGAGGTTACCGCCTCAGGTGACAGCGATTGTGAATTGAGTTTTCCGATCAAAAATTATGATCGTTCCGTCGGCGCTTCGCTCGCAGGTGTGTTTGCCAAAAGCGGCGAACACAGGCGCAATATACAGCTGAATTTTAGCGGCGTTGCCGGGCAGAGTTTTGGCGTCTGGAATGAGCAGGGAATGCAATTGAGACTTCAGGGGGATGCCAACGATTATGTGGGCAAAGGCATGTCCGGTGGCAGCATCAGTATTTTTGCTCCAGACAACATCCAGTACGTTGCCAGCCGTGGCGCAATTATCGGCAATACCTGTCTCTACGGCGCCAGTGGTGGAAAGCTTTTTGCGGCAGGACAGGCCGGTGAGAGATTTGCAGTAAGAAACTCCGGCGCGCAGGCGGTGGTTGAGGGCGTCGGCGATCATGGTTGCGAATATATGACCGGTGGGACCGTGGTGGTACTTGGCCCGGTGGGAGAAAATTTTGCTGCGGGCATGACGGGCGGTATCGCAATTGTACTGGATTTGCGCGAAACCCTGAATCGAAAAACCAATTTTGAACACGTGGAAGTACTGGCATTAGACGAGCCGGAGTGTGACGTTTATAAAGTGCAATTGGAAAAGCTATTAAACTTGCACGTGGAAAATACTGACAGTCCCTGGGGACGAAAAATTTTAAAAAACCTTACTCATTATCTGGACTACTTTATGCTGGTTGTGCCAAAACCAACGTCCGCTACAACAGGGCAGACTACCTGTCAGAATATGCCTTTGAGGCTAGTCAAATGAGCACACAAGATTCTTCAAAAAAAATCGACCTGCTGGCTTTTATCAATCGACCGCGCGAGACAAACAAAAAGCGTTCGATTAATGAAAGACGCAAAGACTTTGACGAAATTTATATCACTCAACAAAAACCGGAATTATCACAGCAGGCTGAGCGCTGTCTTGATTGTGGTAATCCCTATTGCGAATGGAAATGCCCGCTACATAACTATATTCCCAACTGGCTTGCGTTGGTAAGAGACGAGCAATTTGAGCAGGCTGCAAAGCTGATGCACGAAACAAATCCACTACCGGAAATTTGCGGACGGGTTTGTCCTCAGGACAGGTTGTGCGAGCAGGCCTGCACCATAAATACAGGTTTTGGTGCGGTGGCTATCGGCGCGATAGAAAAAAATATTGCGGACAGGGCGCTGGCGCAAAACTGGCGCCCGGATCTGACTCAAATTGAACAAACGGGCAAACAGGTTGCGATCGTTGGCGCGGGTCCTGCGGGGTTAGGCTGTGCCGAGCTGCTGGTTAGAAACGGGGTAAAAGCCGTTGTATTTGACCAGTACCCGGAAATTGGCGGGTTACTCACCTTCGGGATCCCAGGCTTTAAACTGGAAAAAGATGTAGTGGTCAGGCGACGCCTTTTTCTCGAAGATCTGGGCGTCGAATTCCGGCTGAATACGCGCGTCGGCGAGCAAATTTCAACGGCTACATTGCAAGCAGATTTTGACGCTATTTTTCTTGCGACCGGCTGTTATTCCTCTGTAGACGGAAACCTGCCAGGGAGAAATTCAGAGGGTGTTATTAATGCGCTGGACTACCTGATCGGCAATATCAATCAACAACAAAATTATCAATTGAAAGACTTTCCTTTCACCGACTTAAATGGCAAGCAAGTTGTAGTTCTTGGTGGCGGTGACACGGCAATGGATTGTGTTCGTTCGGCGGTAAGGCAACAAGCCGCGTCGGTCACTTGTGTCTATCGCAGAGACCGGGAATCAATGCCGGGCTCGGCCCAGGAAATCGTTAACGCTATTGAGGAGGGTGTTGAATTTGAATTTAATCGGCAACCGCTGAGCATCGTGGAAAAATCAGGAAAAGTTCAAGGGGTTAAACTCGCCGAGACGCAATTGAAACAGGATGCTGATGACGGGCGGAAGACTTTTATAGTTAACGAAAATAAAACCCAGCTAATAAACGCCGATGTTGTCATACTGGCGTTCGGGTTTAAACCCAGCCCCGCATCCTGGTTAGAAGATCTGGGAGTCACTCTGGACGAATATGGCCTGGTAAAAACCCTTTCTGCCGCCAAGGCTACGCCTGAACCCACTGAGTATGCGCAGCGAACAGAAAGTGAAGGGGTTTATGCCGGTGGAGATATGGTTCGCGGCGCTGATTTGGTAGTAACAGCTATTGCGGAAGGCCGACAGGCAGCGAGGGAAATAATGGATTACCTGGAAGTGTAGTGCAATTTTTAGTTTTTTGAATAAAACTAATCGGCGTCAGAGCAAGACATGAAAAAATCAAGTACAGGAAATCTCGCGCTATTTGCGGGGCTGGTATCAGTGGTTATCGGCGGCATTGCATTTACGCTTAATTGGAATGTTTGGGGAGGCGGTATGCCGGGATACCGTATTTTTCTATTCCCGGGTAATTTTGTGCTTTCAATGGTTACTGAAGAAATTGATTTTTGGCCCAAGCTCTTGCTTCAGCTCACAGGCCAATTCGTTGTAATTACTGCAGCCGCTGCAGCGTTGGAAACGTTTTTTAAAAAAGTTAGGGGTGACACTTATCCATAATAGTTTGATGAATTATGTATTCGCAAATTCACTAAGAGTACAAAAGCGTTACGCGAAAATAGCTAATAATAATTGAATATAGTATCGAATTTGGTGAGCGTTTAGTCAGACCAGCCAGTGCTTTTGTAATTGAAAATAATTCTGATGACTACTCTCCCCAAAAAGGAGTTATGCGATTATTCCGGAATTATTGCCTCGTTCATTTTTTGGCTGCCAATATTGTTGTGAAAATAGTTGATGTTATGCTTTGCTCAAGTCCAGGCGGGCGCTTTTCTTAGACAATTTTCATAGTTAATGGGTGATACTTCACCATTCCATTAAGTCAATGAAAATACGGCGCAACTGATTTATCTCAGTTGGACACAATTTTAACTGTGCTACTCTCAAAACCGGATAGCCCTGCAAAATTATGTAAGGGCTGAAGTTCCATATAACGTGAGGCTGATTGTCGGCCAGCGAAATCGTTTCTGGGGCGCTAAACAATGAGTCTACTTTCGTCAAACCGAACCATGATACAACGGCTACACGCCACCGCAATGTCCCGGTGTTTTGGTGTAGACGGTGACCAGCGTAGCGGGAATAAATTAAACAAATTTTTCTTAATTGCCGCACTGCCAACAGCGCTGCTCGGTATCTGGAATATTGGCTTTCAGACTTACGCTGGCATGACAAGCTCCGGCACCTCCAATTTAACCGGATGGCAACAAGCCTTAATTACACAGTCCAGTATGTCTGAAGCGGGCTCCATCACTCACTTTTGGCTTGGACTGCTGTATTTTATTCCGCTGTTTGTCGTAAGTTACGCGGCGTGTCGAAGCTGGGATTGGCTTTTTGCCAGACTTGGAAATCGATCGAGCGACGGTGGCAATTTACTTGTCAGCTTTCTATTTGTGCTTTTGTTACCGGCAACTATGCCACTGGGTTTTGCAATATTGGGCATTAGCTTTGGCGTCATTTTTGGCAAACTTATTTTTGGTGGTAACGGTCGTTATCTGGTAAACCCCTCGTTGCTCGGTGTCGTTTTTCTTTACTACAGCTATCCTCGTTTTTTCAATGGCCAGGAGTCCTTTCTGCCGATTTCCGGTGAAATAACCCGATCAACCTGGCAATTGTTAACCGATGGTGGCATTCAGCCGGTCATTGACGCCGGTTTTAACTGGATGCAGGTTTTCGTGGGCGCTGAAATTGGCGCCATCGGAACGACCTCAGCGTTGGCATCGCTCGTCGGCTTGCTGTTATTGCTGGCGTTAAGAAGCGTGTCCTGGCGGGTTCCTGTGGGTGCCATACTCGGTTTGTTGATGGCGAGCCTGCTATTGGATTCGGCAACTGAATCTGCGGTGTGGCAAATCCCCTGGTTTTGGCACCTGGCGGTCGGCAGTTTTGCTTTTTCACTGGCGTTTATCGCAACAGATCCCACCGTAGTACCGTTAAGCCGTGGCGGCGCATTGATTTACGGTGGAATTTTCGGCTTTCTTACGCTGATCATTCGTGTTGCCAACCCGGAGCATCCTGAGGGCACATTGTTAGCGCTACTCCTTGCCAGTCTTGTGGCGCCGCTGGTTGATTGGTTGGTTATTGAAGTGCATCGAAGTTCTAACAAACGTCGAAGGCGGCCGGCATGAAACAGGAGTCGTTAAGTCGAACCCTGTTGGTGGCGATCAGCGTCGTATTTGTCTGCTCATTGCTCGTTTCCAGTACGGTTTCTCTACTCAGGCCTATCCAGAATGCGCGCAAGGCACCGCAACAACTTCGCTACATCTTGCTGACCGCCGGACTGCTTCAAGGCAAAGACAATATTCAGAATATTGCCAGCTTACTCGAAGGAGTGGAAACACGTATTCTCGACCTGAGCAGGGCCGAATTTGTCTCCGATATCGACGCACAAGGTTACGACTACCGTAAACGATTCGGCGATCCGAGCGCCACAGCAACAATTGATAAACGAGATGATCTGGCTCAACTGGGACGACGGCCCAACTATATGCCAATTTACTGGATCCACAATCCTTCCAGCAAGGCAAAGCTGGTGATGCCTGTCTATGGTAAAGGAATGTGGTCGATGATTTTTGGTTATATCGCCCTTGAGCAGGACTTCAATACGATCGCCGGTATTTATTTTTACGAACAAGCTGAAACGCCGGGTATTGGTGATCGAATTCAAGATGCGAACTGGCTAGCTGGGTGGCAAGGAAAGCGGCTTTACGACGCGAAAGGAAGTTTGGCGCTTAATATCAGTAAGCTTCTGACCAGCGACTCTTTACTCGCCGCACACCAGGTGGACAGCATTTCCGGTGCGACTAAAACGGTTGATGGCGTCGCCAACCTTGTTCACTACTGGTTAGGCGATAAAGGTTACCGTCCTTTTCTTGAGAAACAGCGTATTGCACTTCAGGAGGCAGACGAATGAGACTGTTACGCTATCTGACAAAACCAATTATTGATAGTAATCCCATTACGGTTCAAATTCTTGGTCTCTGCTCAGCACTGGCGGTGAGTCAGTCGTTGCTTCCTGCGTTAATTATGGCGCTGGCAGTGACCTGCGTACTGGCTTTTTCCAACTTCTCGATAAGTCTGTTGCGGCGATGGATGCCATCCAGTATTCGGCTTATTTTGGAAGTGACTATAATCGCATCGGCGGTGATAGTGGCCGATGAAATCATTAAGACATTTGCACCGGATATCTCGCAGGTTTTATCGGTTTTTGTTGGCCTTATCGTCACCAATTGCATCGTCCTTAGCCGCGCAGAGTCCTTTGCTCTGTCTCACGCTCCAGGCTTGAGCCTGTTAGACGGTCTTGGTAATGGTCTAGGTTACAGTCTAATGCTAATTCTGGTAGCAACTGTGCGCGAGGTTTTCGGCCAGGGCACTCTTCTGGCCGAAGTAATTCTACCGACCCTTGCCGATGGCGGATGGTATCTTAAGAATAATTTTATGGCGTTGCCAGCGAGTGCTTTTTTTATCCTTGGATTACTGGTTTGGGCTATCCGTAGCCGATGGCCGGTTTCAGCGTCAGCTTCAGATTCAGAGGGTGATTCAAGATGCCATTCTTTGGAGTAAAAACAACAAAGGACTATCAGAAGAGTTTATGCGAAAGACAGTCGGGATTGAAATCTTATGGTTCGGGTTTAGGGCGAAGCAGGGGAGAGAATAGTCGATAATGAACGATATACTTAATCTGATTTTTAAGGCAGTTTTTATCGAAAATATTGCCCTCGCTTTCTTGCTGGGCATGTGTACTTATGTGGCTGTGTCAAAGAGTATCAAAACGGCGTTTGGCTTAGGAATGGCGGTCATTCTGGTCGAAACCATCACGGTACCTGTCAATCAACTTATTTATCAATATGTCTTACGCCAGGGCGCGTTAGCCTGGGCCGGTTTACCAGAGTTGGATCTGTCTTATCTCAAGCTAGTGACTTTTATTGGCGTTATTGCTGCCCTGGTGCAAATATTGGAGCTGGCTCTGGACAAATTTTTTCCCGTTTTATTCAAAGCCCTCGGGATCTTCTTACCCTTGTTAACGGTTAATTGTGCAATCCTCGGCGCATCATTATTTATGGTGCAGAAAAATTACCAATTCGGTGAAAGTATAGCCTACGGTTTCGGCGTTGGATTAGGTTGGGCTTTGGCAATTATTATCTTTGCCGCGATCAGAGAGCGACTACAGGAAGACGCAGTTCCTGAGGGACTTCGGGGGTTGGGGCTCGCCTTTATTGTCACCGGTCTGTTGTCTCTCGGCTTTAGCGGTCTTGCCGGGCTGGAGTTCTAATTATGATGCCAAACGATACAGTGCTACAGCTAATTGTCGGCGTTGTTCTTTTCAGCCTTATTATGATGGCGTTAGTTTTTATTGTGTTACTGGCGCGCGCGCGATTGCTGTCGACCGGCTTTGCGCGGGTGACCGTTAATCAATCCCAATCCTTCTCCGTGCCATTGGGGAAAAAACTGCTTTTCGCGCTGGCAGAGCAGGGAGTATTTCTGCCTGCTGCCTGTGGTGGCAAGGGTGCCTGTGGTCAATGTCTGGTCAAGGTAATTGAAGGCAACGATTCGCTGTTACCGGTGGAGACTGCGCATATAACGTCCCGACAGGCCGCCCAGGGCATGCGACTTGCCTGCGCCCTGCGGTTAAAAAATGATACGACAGTGCAAATTCCCGAGGCTTTGCTGGTCAAACAACAACGCGAGTGTAAAGTTGTGTCAAACCAACTGGTGTCGACCTTTATCACCCAGATAGAGCTGGCACCAGTGGATGCGCCTGCATTGGAATTTGAGGCCGGAGACTATCTGTTACTGCAAGCCCCACCTTGCAGCATAAAATTCGAGGATTTCAACATTGCTGCTGAATATTTGCCAGAGTGGCAACGATTCAATCTTCTGTCTCTGCAAACCGAAATCGAAGAAACCGAATTACGAGCTTATTCTCTAGCAAATGCGCCGTCGGAAAATACCACTATCAGGCTGTTGGTTCGCATTGCGACGCCACCAGCCAAGGCTCCGGTTGGAACACCTGCGGGCAAAGTGTCCTCCTATATATTCGGTCTTAAGCCGGATGAACGCGTATTTATTACCGGCCCCTTCGGCAATTTTCATGTTCAACAAAATGAGAATGAAATGCTATTCATCGGAGGCGGTGCCGGAATGGCACCCCTGCGGGCTATGATCAGGGAGCAATTGTTGTGGGTTAAAACCCGGCGCAAAATATCATTCTGGTATGGTGCACGCAGTAAGCAACAACTTTGTTATCAGCGAGAATTCGAGGAATTGATGGAAGAGCACGAAAATTTCAGTTGGCATGTCGCACTTTCCGAGCCACTGGCGAGTGACAATTGGACTGGACATGTTGGCTTTATACATGCCGTGGCGCTACAGCATTATCTCTCCCGGCATCCCTCGCCACAGTCCATCGACTATTATATTTGCGGCCCTGCAGTCATGAGCGCAGCGGTTACCACCATGCTTAAAAGCCTGGGTGTTAAAACTGATAGCATTTTTATCGACGATTTTGGGGGAAGCTGAAAGTGATATTGAACTTATTCTATCGAGACGTTCGTTTGTATTTTTATCAATTCAAGGTATCGATTCTATGAATGAAAAAACCTTATTTGTTCGCGACTTTATGACCAGAAATCCCATTTGTTTGTCTGCTGATCTTGATATACTGCGAGCCGTTTCGATACTTTTGCAGCATCAAATATCAGGTGCACCGGTTGTTGATAATAACGAAAAACCTGTTGGAATGCTGACCGAGCGGGACTGCATTCAAGTTGCCGTGCACGCGGGCTATTTCGGTGATTTCGGCGGGCAAGTATCTGACTACATGAGGCAGCCCGTGGAGACTGTATCAGCCAATGATAATCTCATGGACATAGCGCAAAAATTTATCACTTCTTCGTTTCGCCGTTACCCGGTGGTTGAACAAGAAATACTGATCGGCCTTATCACCCGTCGGGATATATTACAGGCGCTGGAGGAATAACAGAGCTTAACGCGAGTTACTCAGTTCGGCCACATGAACGCTATTTTTCACGCCCTGCTTAACTTTATACATCGCCAGGTCGGCGGCGCGCATTAAAACGTCGGGTTGCTCGCCGTGCTGTGGATAAAAGCTGATCCCGATTGAGGCGCTGACCGCGACAATGTCGGATTCTTTGATGGCGATGGGTTTTATTAAGGCTTGTTGAATTTTTTCTGCAACTGCTTTCGCCGCGTCAACGTCACTACAGTCGTAGAGTAATACCACAAATTCATCGCCACCGACACGCGCAACCACATCTATTTCGCGGATGTTATCCCGCAGCCTGTCCACGACAGTTTTTAGCACCAGATCGCCTGATTCGTGGCCATGGGTATCGTTAATTCGTTTGAAATTATCCAGGTCGATAAAAAAGGTTGCCAACATCTTCTTGTGGCGTTTTGCCTGTTTGATCGACTGATTGAATTTAAGATAAAACAATGTTCGATTGGTTGCACCCGTGAGTGGATCAGTGTGTGCTTTTAATTTGAGTTTTTCTTCCATTATCTTTTGTTTGGTAATGTCAATCGCCATACAGACAATATGTGACTCGCCGTCCCTGTCATTTTCAATGAGCGCGTTATTCCATTGGCAGAGTATTTTCACACCGGATTTGGTCAAGTGCCAGTTTTGACCATAATAGGTTTTACCTTTATCGAAAACTTCCGCCAGGCGGCTTTTTATTTCGGCAATATCATTTTTCGACAGGAGTAGGTCGTAGGCGTTTTTATTAACGACTTCGTTGGCCGCCCAACCGAAAGTTTGTTCCGCGTGGCGGTTCCATTCTAAAATATTTCCTTCACGGTCTATGACAATTAGCGCGTTTGGCGCGTTACTAATTATTGCTGTTAATCTCGACTGGCTGGATTTTAGTTTATGGTATAGACGAATAACAAAGATCGAAATCAGAACCAATACGACAATTGAAATCGCCGCAATAGATAACCACAATTTTACCTGTTCGTAATTGAGGCTTAACGAAGGTTGGTAAAGGAATTCATCTAGAGATATTGATTGGGGTAATTTTTTCTGTTGTTTAAAAATCTCGGCAATGTGCAGCCAGCGGCCCGGATGCATATAACCAATTTCGATCAGATCTGGCAGGATCAAGGATCGCATTTTTTGAGCTTCAAATTGCAAATGAGGAACCGTGTGTCGCTGACTGTAACGGCGATAGATCAGATCAACAATTTCCGCTGAATTTTCCATCGCATATTTCCAACCTCGCAGGCTCGCCTGACGAAATGCGGCGACTCTCTCTGGATTATTTTCAATTTCAGTTTGCGAGGTAAATAGGTTATCGCCATAGAAATCTATCCCGCCCATATTTGGTTTGAAAATTTGAAAGTCCAGACCGGCTCTTTGTAATGCGAAAGGCTCATCGGTAATGTAAATGGACATAGCGGAGACCTTGCCATCGACTAAATCCTGAACATTGAAACTGTGGTCGACCAATTTAACTTTATCGAGTGAGATTCCTTCGTTTTCCAGATATGCGACCAGCTCTGAGGCATTGCTTTCAAGCATAATGGTCTGGCCAACCAGCTCCTGTACATAGAGGTTATGTTTATCAGCGCTTTTGCTATTGTCTCTTTGAACAAACTTGGTAGTGGCTAATGCCAGGGGTGAGTGTTGAAAAATAACCGCCAGCACAACCACTGGATCGCCTTTTTGATAGGTTAATAGCAACTCGCTGTTACCCACCCCATATTCGGCCTGTCCAGAAACAACCTGTTCCACCGGATCGCGTCCTTTCTGGGCTTCGCGGATAACCACATCGAGGCCTGCCTCACGGTAGTAGCCTTTTTCCAGAGCTGCGTAGTATCCAGCAAATTGAAACTGGTGTTTCCATTTAAGCTGAAGCGTGACGGTTTCTAACGGAGCAGCCTGAACTGAAAGAACGATTAAATTAAGGATTAGAAAAAACACAAAAGATAATCTGGACAATATCATTTCTTCCCGGTCAAAAAATACAGTCATAACGAAGTATGCGCCTGAACAATTCTTATATAAAACTCCCTCGATCAAGCTCAATGAAGGAGAGTTACCAGGAGTGCCGATCGAGGCGTCATAAGTGCTCTCGCTACTACAAGGCTAAGAAATCAAGCGTTTAATTGTTTTTATCAGTTAAAGATAGACTATTTTCTTTGTGGAAGTATAGTTTTTGAGATATTTATCGGGGCTCACTAATCGAGCCAGGCCAAAATACCGGGCCCGGCGCTTAAAAATACAGCCTTAATACGGTTTCGGCGACACAAGCCAGGCGTTTGCTGTTTTCAACCTCAATGCTCACTTCGTTGACCAGTTCGATGCTTTTGCGCATTGGCGTGAGGCCTATCAGTCTGGTTCTTGCTCGCACTCGGCTACCAGCTCTCACCGGAAAAGGGAAGCGCACCTGATTCAGACCATAATTGACCGCCATTTTGGCTTCGGGGTAAGGGTTGTTGCTATCGTCGACCGCATCAGTCAACTTGGGGAGCAGCGCCAGCGTGAGAAAGCCATGCGCGATAGTCGATTTAAACGGGGATTCCTTTTGTGCCCTTTGTGGGTCGGTGTGGATCCACTGTTGATCTCCGGTAACCTGTGCAAACTGGTCGATTCGATCCTGATCAACCAGAAACCAGGTACCGATAGATGTTTCTTCGCCTAGCATTTGTTCGAGCCGCCGGTACATTTCAGCAGCTTCCGGAACCAGTACCAAAGGTTGAGGCGATGATACTTCTTCTTCCTCCGTCAGGTGAAATTTGGAGATCCAGGGGTTATTCAGGGTGTTGGCAATGGTTTTACTCAGCAGAGCCGAGAGGTTTTTGAACTGAGGCTCTATGCGAGCCTTGAATTCAGCATTATTTTGCTGAAGGCGTTGCCTTTTTTCTTTGATGAACTCAACTACGTTCATTTGCGTTATCCTCTGCGATTATCCATTTGCCGCGCGTACAATTATCGATGTCGGGCTTTTCTTTGAATGCTCATAGCGGCTGAGCAAGCGGCCATTATACATTGGAGCCCGACGCCAGCACCATGCTATTGTTAACATATTTAAAAGTGAGACCCTGGAGAAGGAAGAGAAACTGGTGGAAGCTTATTGAGCCAGACGTGCCGTTTTACCTCTCTGCTTTAATCGGGTCTGGCTAAATTGAGAAACTTGAGCTAATCGAATAATGATTTTTGCTATTTTGGTGATTTTATTACTACTACTGGTGTTTGCGCCACAATGGTGGGTGCGCTATGTGTTGAGCAAACACGCAAAAGTGAAACCTGGCATGCCAGGAACCGGCGGCGAATTGGCGAGGCACCTGCTGGACCGTTTTGAATTGCCCGAGGTTAAAGTTGAGCCAGCCAGTCCGGGCGCCGACCATTACGACCCTCAATCTAACACGGTGAGGTTAAGCCCTGAGTATCTTAGCGGAAAGTCCCTGACCGCAGTTGCCGTCGCAGCACACGAGGTTGGACACGCCATCCAGTTTAATCGAAAAGAGCCGGTCAGCTTGCTCAGAAGGCGCTTTTTGGGAAAGGCGCACCAGCTACAAAAATTCGGCGTATCGGTATTAATGGCGCTGCCGTTAATCGGCCTGCTAGTGAGAGTTCCGCATCTGGTCGGGTTAACCGCTGCTCTGGGGCTTTTGATTTTATTTTCGTCGGTGTTTGTGTACGCGGCGATCCTTCCCGAAGAATGGGACGCGAGCTTCAATAAAGCGCTGCCTATTTTAAAAAAAGGCGACTATGTTCCCGAGCAGTACTTGCCCGCAATCAGGCAGATACTTAAGGCGTGCGCGCTAACCTACGTTGCCGCCGCACTGGCCGATATATTAAAGCTCTGGCGCTGGCTGGCGTTACTCCGTGTATTGCGCTGAATTGTTTTTTGACGGCAGTTTTGCACACAGTGTATCGAGTCTTACTTGCAACGCGTCCAGCATTAGCGCCGCGCAAGCGCCTGGTGAAACTCGCGATTCAATGCTTTGTTGCGCTGTTCGGGTTTCCAATTCCTCGTAGCGCTCAACAACCTGTCGATAAGCGTCTCTAAACGGCTGCCCCGTGGCACTCAGTTCAATTGCCAGGTCTGTGGCGAACATGGGGGTATCAATCGCAGCATCAAGTTTGTCGGTATTAAAATCAATATTGCCGACAATTGCCGCAAACAGGCGTAGATTTTTTAATCCGTTGCCAACCGCGCGCATCATTGGTGCCTTGGTTAATTGAAGGTCTCGGTGGTAACCCGAAGGAAGCGAAACAAGCGATTGTAACTCGACAATCGCCGCCTGCACTATGGCGTAGCTGCCTCGCATCATTTCAATTAAATCGGGATTACGCTTGTTCGGCATGATAGAACTGCCGGTTGTCATTTCATCGGGCAGCCGAATAAAGTCGAATTCCTGGCTGGTGAACAAGGACAGATCCCAACAAAAACGTCTGATGTCGAGTAAGCTCTGGGATAAAGCCGATAGCACCGCGAGTTCAAATTTACCGCGGCTGTTTTGTGCATAAATCGGGTTGATTTGGAGCCTGGCAAACTCAAGTGTTTTGGTCGTTAGTTCTCGCTCCAGAGGCAGGTTAACGCCATAACCAGCGGCTGTGCCAAGCGGGTTTGCATCGATTAACTGGTAAGCGGCGTCGAGGGTGATTAAGTTGTCAATCATTGCTTCGGCAAAACCGGCAAACCACAATCCAACAGAAGAGGGGACCGCCCTTTGTAAATGGGTGTAACCCGGCATTGGCGTGTTTTTCATTCGCTCCGCCTGGCTCAGACAGATGCGCGCGGCTTTTTCGGTGTATTTGAGCGCGTTGGATAAGCCTTCTTTAAGGTAAAGCCGGGTGGCGACCAGTACCTGGTCGTTTCTGGAGCGTCCGGTATGAATTTTTTTGCCCAGATCGCCCAGTCGGTTAGTCAGATAAAATTCAATCGCAGAATGGCCGTCTTCAAATTCGTCACAGATCTTAAATTGCCCGCTGGCCAGGTCATGCGTGAGCTGATCCAGTTGTGTGATCAGCTGCAGAGATTCGGATTCAGACAAAATCTCTATTGCTCTTAGTCCGGCAACGTGCGCTTTGCTGGCGACTATATCGTAATGAATCAGCTGCCTGTCCAACTCAATATCGTCCGCTGCCAGAAAATCCATAATCGTGTCGTCGATGGCAGTGCCTTGCTGTTTCGCCCAAATTGGTGTGCTCATTGGTTTTCTCCCAAAATTAGTGGCAGTCGCGACGCCTTTATTCCATCGATCGAATTTGCCGGTGACGGGTTAGTCGAACTAACCAGTTCTGATTGCTTAATCAGTCCCGACTCGACAGCTAGACCGAGTGCCAGATTAATATTTTGAATCGCCTGACTCGCAGCGCCTTTTAACAGATTATCCAGACAGGCAAATAACGTCGCTCTGTAACCGTCTTGACTTATACTGACGCCACCAATCAGGCAAAACGGAGAGTTGACTAGCTGTTTTAGATTGGGGATGTCCTTCTGGTAGCGAACCAGCGGCTGCGAAGCGTAGCAATCATAAAATCGGCGCTCGATTGATTCCATCGTCACCGGCTTTTTAAACGCCAGTTGAATAGTCATGTGAATGCCGCGAAAAAAAGTCGATACATGAGGCGTGAAAGACACGGGGTGTTTAAGATGATAGCTGACTTCACTTTCGTGCAAGTGCTCAACGGGCGTATACGCGAGCAGATTATCCTGCAAACGCTCGATATTGTTGTTGGGGCCGGGGGTTGTTCCCGCGCCGCTGTAACCGGATACGCCAAAACAGTTAGCTCTGCCAGTAAGCAGATCTGAAAGCGGATTGATGGCCAGTTGCATTGCGCTGGAGTAACAGCCCGGATTGCTGATTTTTAGCGGAGTTGATTCGTTCAATTGCGGTCTGGTGGAGGCGTGAATTTCGGGCAGGCAATAAAACCACTGATCGTCAAACCGATGGTCTGCGGACAGGTCGATGATCACTCGCAAGTTAGTATTCTTCACGAGCGCATTCACGTAAGGTTTCGCCAGGCCGTTGGGTAGCGCAAGGATCACGATCTGGGTCGATCTGTCTGCAATCTGTCGCGGGCTCAGGTGTTCAATTTTTAGGTCCTGGGCATCTTCATTCAGGCTGGTTAACGATTTGCCTTCAAGCTGCCGAGAGCTCACCCATTTGAGGTTTAGTTGCGGATGATTAGTAAGAATACTAACCAATTCCCGGCCAACATAGCCTCTTACTCCGACTATGCCAACACTGTAAGTTTTCGGTTGATGTTTCACGCGCGGTTTCCTTGAGTCACACAATTTAATTTTTAGAGCTATTTTGTTGCAAGCACAAAGTTGATTGCTTGTTCAGGGCAAACTCAACGCAAGACTGAATTTGCTGAAAATCATCCAGCCCTCGCCAGAAAACATTCCATTGCTTTGACTTATAACATCCGTGTGAGTGATTAAAGTAAAAATCATTAATCGGATTATCCGTGCTCGCCCGCCAAAATAGAGCTGGCGTTTGCTGGCAAAGTTTTGCCCACAGAGTTTTGCCCAGACCTTCGCCTTTGGCTTCTTCTGCCACTACAAATTTATCAAGATAAGGAACCTCGGTTTCGTTGGTAACAATGGCTGCAGCGCGGTAGCAATAAGTAATATAGGCCTTACTGATTGCGGTATTTACGAAATAATCAGCATCGAGAGCTTTGTCAAAACCGGACTCCAGCAGGCTTTTTAACTTACCTGCTTTTATGGTCTCAATGTCATCATGGATCATAATTGACTCACCTCGTCTTATCAGAGTGCCGGAACCTTTGTGGGTAAATAATTCTTTTGCAAGATGCGATGGCGTCGTGATCGACACGGATGTTGTCGCGGAAAGCTGGCTGAGTATTTGTGCGATTTGTTTTAGTTTAAGTTTCATCCCACCGTTTAACCAGGGTTGCTCAATCAGTTTTCTGTAGTCGGTCACCAGATTGATCGATGAAATAATTTTGTCGTTCTGATCGAGGATGCCTCCGGTTTCGGTCAGAAAAATAATTTTATAAGGATTAATCGCGACCGCCAGCTGGTTTGTCGCGACGTCGGCGTTGATGTTCAGGATCTGACCGGATTTTGTTTCCGCGATTGAAGATAAAATAGGGATCGCTCCTACTTTGACACTTTCGGAAATGGCATCAAGAACGACTTGCCCTACTTCTCCCACCAACCCAAGCTGCTCGTCGCTTGAGGGTGTCGCGATAAATACGCCGGAATTAAACGGGGCGGTTTTCACGCCCAAAGATTGCAAGCGATTGGAGAGTTTCAGATTTTGCTCGATAAAAACCTTTCTGGCAAAGCCGAGGACTTGAGGGCTTGTTACCCGTTGACCGTCGATAAAATGGCTTTCAACACCCGCTTTTTCTAACTGCAAATTCAATTGTGGGCCAGCGCCGTGAACGATGATTGGAACAAGACCAATTTGCTGCAAAAAAGCCAGCGACGCGCACAGATTATCCAGATCATTGTCCAGAATTGCGCCCCCGACCTTTATAATGGCGAAACGATTTTCACCCGCGTTGACAAATCTTTTCAGATAAAGGTCAATTTCTTTCGGATTGGCAAGGTTGGAAAGTAACTGCAAAATTGTTTCTTTTGCGGTCGCCGGCGTTGTGACAGAATTGAGCGCGTGATGTGATTTTAAGCTCATTTTATTTCCTCGATCTTATTTATTTCAGACGAAAAATTGAAAGGGGTTTGCGCGTTTAGTATTTGCAGGTAGTGGTTTTCAACCTGCGTTAACTGCACCAGGGAAACCCATTCGTCAGCGGTGTGTGCCTGTTCAATATTGCCAGGGCCAAATACAATAGCGGCAAGTCCTGCCTGTGAAAACAAGCTGGCTTCAGTCCAGAAGCTGACTGCTTTGCCCAGAGGGAGCGCCAGCGATTCAGCCAGTCGCTCAGCTTGCTCAAGGGTTTTGTCAAAGGGTTGATTTGCAGCCGGTAAAGTAGGTCCTTTAAAGCCGCTAACCACTTCAATCTCTTGTGGTGAGATGGCTGATGAGAGTGATTGAATTTTTGCCAGTTGTGCAAGTATTGCGGTCGAATCCTGTCCGGGTAATGGTCTGAAGCCAAATGATAATTCACACTCGGCCGCGATCATATTGGCTTTGATTCCGCCCTCTATTTTTCCGATGTTAAAAGGTATACCCGAGAGTTCGTCCTGCATTGCTTGTTGCTGGCCGAACCATTCCAAAGCAGCTGATGCCCATTTTGCGGCTTTATGAATGGCGTTGTCTGTGTGCGCTCGTTTTTCACTCGCATGTCCGGCTTCGCCATAAAATTGCGCTTTGGCCGATTGAATACCGCGATGGGCGGTGACAGCTTTAGCTTGCGTCGGCTCGGCCACCACCACTGCTTTGAACTTTGCTTTGGCCTGCTGGAAATAGCTCGACTGCAAAAATGATTTCACCGCGGCGCTAGCGCCATGCTCCTCGTCAGAGGAAAAGAGCAGGGCGATTTCTCCCGATGATTGCTTGACCGCCGACAGCATACAAGCGGTTGCGCCTTTGATATCACACGCACCCAGTCCGGTGGCCTTTTTTGATTCAACGACGAGTTTGAACGGGTCAGTCGACCACCCCGACGAAGCGGGCACCGTATCAATATGAAAATTGAATAGCAGCTCTGGCTGGCCACGTGTTGCTAACAGACAAATACATCCATCTCCTGCGTCGAAGTACTCAAACTTAAAATCCAGTTCGCATAATTGCGCCTGTAGATAGGCAAAAATGTCACTCTCGATACTGATTGCTCTTGGCGGATTTTGACTGTCGAAGCTGACCAGCCTGGCGAGGTGTTCGAGCGCGGTAGACTGGTTGGCGAGTATCCTGGTCATAGGCTGTTACTCTGGCTGGAGTTAGCTGGAACTTGTTGCTGGTTAAAAAGTACCGACGACTTACCAAAGAGTTTGATAAATCCAACGGCGTCTTCAACGCTCCATTCGGCCGATTGAGCATATACAGATTGTTTGTCATGCAAAATATTGGGCGAGTCAATTTCGACAGCGTGAGCTTGTCCGGCGGATAGCTGCAAGATGACTGTGCCGCTGACTCTTTTTTGACTGGATTGCAAAAACGCTTCCAGATCGTTTTTGAGGGGGTCGTAAAAAAAACCTTCATACACAAGTTCAGTCCACTTCTTACCAATGTCTGACTTAAACCTGTTTTGCGCTTTCGATAAAACGGTATGTTCCAGAGCCGTATGAGCCACATTGATAACCTGCAACGCGGGCGCTTCAAAAACAATTCTTCCCTTAAGTCCTATGGTGGTATCTCCAGTGTAGATCCCTCTACCAATTGCGTATTCACCGGCCAACGTATTTAGAAAATGAATCGCGTCAGGACCAGTTAGTTGTGAACCAATTTTTTTCTGATTTATTTCGCTTAAAACACCATCACAAAATGTCAGGCTTAGCAGGCTGCTCGTTTTAGAGATTTCTCCCGGCGGCGTGGTCAGGACGTAACTGTCTTGACCGGGATTTTTCCATTGGTCAATCTCAGAGCCAGAAACTGTGGCGCCGAGCAGGTTTTGATTGATTGAGTATTGACTGACCGCGTCAGATACAGTAAAGCCTTTTTCAATGAGATATTGTTTCTCATAATCTCTCACCTGAAAGCCTTTTTTCTGGATTTCTCTAATCGGTGAAATAATCTGATAGTTACCCAGGCAGTGAACGCTCAGGTCGAATCTAACCTGATCATTCCCCATACCGGTACAGCCATGGGCAAATTTTTTTATGCCCAGTTTCTCGCAAAGTTTCAGGCAGCTTTCGACGATCAAATAACGATCGGAACACAGCAGCGGGTACTGTCCCTGATACCATTGGCCACTCTGGATTAGCGGTGTAATCACTTGCTCCCAGAGTTGTTGTGCGATGTTGATATCATGGTGTTCAAACGCGCCCAGCTCAAGCGCTCGATTTTTGATTGAGGTTTTATCAGCCTCGCTAACGCCACCAGAGTCTACAAAAACGGTCGCAACCCGGTAGCCTCGTTCAATTAAATAAGGTACACAAAAACTGGTATCCAGGCCGCCAGAAAAAGCCAGCACGACTCGGTTATCCCTTTCATCGGAACGCGTTTCAGGTTGAATTTTAGATTGAGTTTCAGCTTGCTTCATTGTCTTTTCCGGCCTTTAGTAAGTTCTGTATGATTCTCAGTATGATTAGCTAAGTTTTTATTGCTCAATAAGTGCTTTCATCAGCGCTTTTTGTACGTGCAAACGATTTTCTGCCTCATCGATGGCAACGCAGTAGTTCGCATTCATTACCGCGTCTGTCGCTTTAATATTTCTTCTTAGTGGCAGGCAGTGAGAGAATATCGCGTTGTTGCTCATCGCCATTTTTTCCTCGTTCACGATAAAATGCTGGTACGCGTCGCGTATGCTTTTCTCCGCCTGCCAATTGCCAAAGTAGGGTAGCGCGCCCCAGCTTTTTGCATAGACAACGTCGGCACCGCTGTAGGCCTGTTCGATGTCGTGGCTGATCTGAAAGCTACCGCCGTATTGTTCGCTATTTTGTAGTGTCGCCTGAAGGTAATCGGGGTCGAGTAAGTAGTTTTCGTCGGGGCATAACAAAGTGATATCCATACCAAATTTGGACGTGATCAGTAATGCGGAGTTGGCAACTGCGGTGTTGAGCGGTTTTGGATGGTAAGTCCAGGTCAGCACGTATTTTTTGTTGCTGACATTCCCCAATTTCTGCTGCAGGGTTTGCATATGAGCCAGTTCCTGACAAGGATGAGTAATGGTTTCCATATTAATCACCGGGACAGTGGCGTATTTTGCGAAGGACTTAATCACCTGGTCTTTTTTATCCTGCTGCCAGTCTTCAAATTGCGGAAACGCTCGAATGGCGATGAGATCACAATAGCGAGAGAGTACCTGGGCAGCCTCGATGACGTGTTCCTCCGCCAGTCCGTCCATTTTTTCTCCCAATTCAAAAGCCAGTGGCCAGGCGCTTTTCCCTGGCTCGAGAACGACAGCGTGGCCACCCAACTGCCAGGCACCCAGTTCAAACGAGGTTCGTGTTCGTAGACTGGGGTTAAAAAATAACAGGGCGATGGATTTTCCTTTTAAAGCGTCACTTTTCGCACCCTGTTTAAATTTTTCAGCCAGCGAGATAAGCTGTTGTAGTGAGTGCTGATCCCAGTCGGTGCTATTGATAAAATGCTTCATTTAAACTCCTGTTGTTTCATATTTTTCAGATACAAAAAAACCCGGCGTATAAGGCCGGGTTTTTTGAGATGGTTATTTGTTAGTTACAAATCATCGTCACGCCCAGCCGGTGATTTACGGCGGCGAACAACGGACGCAGTCAGATCTTCAGCTTGTGCGTTAGCGCTGATATTGGCAACTGAAATGGAATCGTGTTGATAGTGGAGCGACATCTAAACGGCTACAGGTGTAAGTGAAAGTTGACTACCTTTTTAACATGAATTAAATTTAGTATGCAAGGCAGCTTTTGATACTTTTTGGAATAAGCGCTAAGTCTCCTTTTCTTTAGGAGCGGTCATCCACGATAATTGCTTGAAGGAGAAGTTGACATTTGCGGGCAACTGGTTGATATTTATACGGTTGGTTAGTAGAGCTAAGCATGGCTAATGCCATTACACTGGATGCTATAAGTAGCTCACGGATGGTGAAATGAAGGAATATTCTTATCTCAAAAGTGTTGAAATGAGTGTCGATGACCTCAAGTTGGGCATGTATGTTTCCAGGCTGGATAAGCGTTGGGAAGAGTCGCCTTTTTTGTTCCAGGGTTTCCCAATTGAAACGAAAGAACAGCTACAATTATTAAAAAAAGAATGCAGCCGGGTTTACGTTGATTTCAAGACGCAAAAGGAATACGACGTATTTTTGCTTTCTGCCGGATCAGAGTTTGAAGCGGACGAGGCCAGATACGGAAAACCCAACTCAATTTCACTGACCAAAGAATTATCCCAAGCTAAAGATATCATTGGAAAAGCGGTGATCAGCAATAAATTGCTGATGCGGCAAATAATGCAGGGCGGAGCATTTGATCTGTCCGAATCACTTAATAGCGTGGAGCTGATTATTCAAAGCTTTTGTCGTAACCCTTCAGCGTTGTTGCTATTAACGAGTATTCGAAACAAAATTCATTACACACCCGAGCACAACGTCAGAGTGGCCATTTTCGCGATTTCATTTGGTTATTATTTAAAAATGAGCCCTGAGCAAATTCGACTATTAGGGATCAGTGCCATTTTACACGACATCGGCAAAGCATCGATTCCGGAAAAAATTCTGAATAAACCTGGCAAACTGAATAAAGCAGAGGCGATTGTGCTAAAAGACCATCCACGGGAGAGTTATAAAGTATTGTCGCGTATTAAGGGGCTTAATTCTACCATCAGAGAAGTTGCACTCACTCATCATGAACGGGAAGACGGAAGGGGTTATCCGGGGCACATTCCCAAAGAAAGAGTATCGCGGTTTGCCAAAGTTGTGTCGCTAATTGATGCTTATGACGCGATTGTAAGCGATAGAGCTTATGGCGACGCGCGTTCATCTGCTCACGCGCTAAAGTTATTGAAGCAGGAGCAGGGTAAGAAATTTGATGCTGATTTGGTTAACAAATTTATACAATGGCTCGGTTCTGCACCAATAGGAACCATGCTGGAATTAGTCTCTGGTGAAGTTGGTATCGTAATCGATAAGTCACAAGGGCCCCGCGCTGAACCTGTTATTTTGTTGGTTACTGACGAAGAAAGGAAAAAGAGCTATCGGAGCATTATTGAATTGGCCAGAAAACCAATTCATAGAAACGGAAGTCTTTATGCCATCAAATCTTTATTGGCCGATCACGCCTATGGTATCAATATTTCGCAAGTGCTAAATAAGGAGTTATTTGGCGCGCAAGGATTATGTACCGATCTGGTCGCCGCGAAGTCATCACCTTTTTCCAAGTATCTGTGATTTTCCGTCGCTAGAATCGAGTGACTTATTCAGCTGGATTTTTTAAGGTATTGACTAACCAGTACTATACGCACGCCATTGACCCTGCCTTCGATATGTTCAGGATTATCGGTGAGTGAAATATTCTTGACAATAGTTCCCCGCTTGGCGGTAAATCCACCGCCCTTAACGTTGAGATCCTTGATTAAGGTGACGGTATCTCCCGCCTGCAAAATAGCGCCGTTGCTGTCGTGCGTTGCCTGTTCATTCTCAGTTTCGCCACTTTGCTCTGCCCAGGTTAACAGCGTTTCGTCCAGATAGAGCATATCAAACAGGTCTTGCGCCCAGCGTTCCGCCGAGAGTCGTTTTAGCAAGCGCCAGGCGGTTACCTGCACCGCAGCGACCGAACTCCACATGCTGTCATTCAAACACCGCCAATGCTCAGGCGTCAGGTCGCAGGTGTTATCCAGTTGCTCTCGGCATTGCTTGCAGGCCAAAATGCACTTATCGCTATTGGCGCCGTCAACCGGCGGTACTTCATACACGTCAAGTTGCATAGTAGAACGGCACAGCTCGCACTGGGCACCCGCTCGGTCAGTCAGCGTCTCTATAATAGACATAATCAATCTCTCGCTTGTATTTTAGCGCTATTATCCATAAATGCGACGCCAATGACAGGGTTTACTCTACTTTCATTGGGCAGAGCTGACTTTGAGTTTCCTGATGGTAATAATCAGTCTGATTGATTAGTATTGGTTCGAGTCAGTTATCACTTGCCCAAAAGCGCTGGTGATCTGACTAAACCACAAGTAGCTAACAACGTCAGGATAAAAAATGAAGCAGGAAAAACAAGAATTTTGTAGTCGCTTTTCACTGACTAGTGACGAATCTATTGATTGGGGCGATATGGATGCCTACCAGCACGTTAACAACGTACGCTACTTCCGCTATTTTGAAAATGTCCGTATTGCCTATTTTGAAAAGGCGGGCATCACCCAATTGATGCTGGACACTCAGATCGGGCCTATTCTCGGGTCTACCGACTGTAAGTTTCTGGCACCGTTGACATTTCCAGACAATATTACGGTTGCCACCAGGGTTAGCCAGCTCAAAGAGAAGCGCTTTACTATGGTGTATGAAGTTTTCAGCGAAAAATTGGCACGTGTTGTGGCGCAAGGGCATGGTGAGATTGTTTATGTTGACTACAATAGCGGAAAAACCTGCGCGGTCCCCGACACTATTGTTAACTCTATTAAGGCATTGGAAGCTTCGTTTAAATGGATGTAAACAAAGACTTTAACTGGTAAAATTTAAGCCGTATTTTAGAGGGAGCAGATGATGGCCAAATTGTCCTCTGAGGGAGGTTTGAGCGCGGCTTGAGATCTGCTGCTACATCTGCAACACTTGCTCTACTCATCAATTATCGCGGTGTCATTATGACAGTCTCTGCGCTCTCCATCGAACAGTTATCGGCCCAGTTGCGTGCCAAAGACTTGCCGTTTTCGTCCCTAGACGATCTGGATTCAAACGTCGAATTTCTGGGACAGAAAAGGGCAAAAAAAGCGTTGGCTTTTGGATTGGAAACTGAACGGAGCGGTTACAATCTGTTTGTGATGGGCAATAGCGGCACCGGGCGTATTTCAATGGTAATGCGTCATTTGCAGGACAAGGCAAAATTAAAAGGTCCGCAGCCCGACTGGGTGTACGTTAATAATTTTGATGAGCCCAGGGAGCCCTGGGTAATTCAACTACCGGCAGGTTCGGGTAAACAACTGGTCAAAGACTGCCAGCTAATGGTTGGTCGTTTAATGGTAACGATCCCTGCTGCCTTCGAAAATCCCAGCTACCAACGCCGTAAAACGGCGATAGAAAAACTCTTTAGTCAGCGCTTTGAAGCGGCGGTTGAGTCAATGGAAAAGGACGCTAACCAGCGTGATTTTGCGCTTTACCAGGACTCTTCCAACATTTCCTTCTCGCCGGTAATTGATGGCAAACCCGTTGATGATATTGCATTTGCCGGTTTGTCCCAAAGCAAGCGTGATGAGATCAATCAAACCATCATTGAGCTCGAAGATAAACTGAGTGAAGCTTTGCTGGAAATGCCGCAGTGGAAAAGAGAATCTTTTGAAAAACAGCAGGAACTCAACTCGCAAACTCTCGATAGCGCTGTAGCGCCGATAATTCAGGAGTTAGAAGTCAAGTATCGCGGCCTCACCGGGCCTCAAATTTACCTGAAGGCACTAAAAGGCTATCTGGTTAAACTGATGCTGGAAAATTTTGAATTGCTCGATTCTCCCAAGCTAAAAAATGATTCCCATTTACGAGAAATGCTGCAGCAAAATTTTGTGCCAAATCAACTGGTCGCCAACAATCCTGAGAGCGGAGCGCCCGTGGTGCACGAATCGCACCCAACCTTTTCAAACCTGTTCGGGCGGGTAGAATACTGGAATGAAGGCGGTGCAATTACTACCAATTTTCAATATATTCAAAATGGCGCGCTGCACCGGGCCAATGGCGGCTATCTGGTATTGGAAGCAGAAAAAATATTTGAAGACCCTTATATCTGGAGTCAGTTAAAAAGGGCGCTACAAAACAGAGAGTTAAAGCTTGAACCTCCAATGATGGAAGGGCAGACTGCCGTTACCATCGGGCTGAATCCACATGGCGTACCGCTAAATCTGAAAATTATTCTGGTGGGCAGCCGCCAGTATTATTATTTGCTACAGGATCAAGATCCGGAATTTAGCGAGTTATTCAGGGTTCTGGTTGATTTTGACGAAGAGCTCGACCGTACCTCCGAAACAATATTACACCTGGCACAGTTGATTAAAACCCATAGCGAATCAGAAGGATTTGCCCCGACCACAATTTGCGGTTTTATTGATCTGGTTAAATATAGCTCGCGCCTGTGTGGCCACCAGAACAAACTCTCCACTCGTTTCAGGGAGATTTTCGAGTTACTCGGTGAAGCCGACGTGATTCGACTGCGCGAAGGCGGCCTGTTAATTGACAGCGATCACATAGAAAGCGCTCTACAGGAAAGAGAATATCGACACTCAAGAATCCGTAACGAAATGCTCGACGATGTGCTTGATGGTCAGATCCTGATTGATACTCAAGGTGAGGTGGTCGGCTGTATCAATGGGTTGACCATCTGGGAAATAGGCTCCACTGATTTTGGTACACCCGCACGAATTACCGCGACGGTTTTTCCGGGCAGCAAAGGAATTGTCGATATTGAAAGAGAGAGTGAACTGGGTTTATCTATTCATTCTAAAGGCGTATTAATTCTCTCTGGTTACCTGGCTAATCGCTACGCACGTGAATTTCCGCTGACGCTTTCAGCCAATATCGTTATGGAGCAATCCTACGGATTTATCGACGGAGATAGCGCGTCTTTGGCAGAACTGTGCGCGCTTATTTCGGCGATAACAGACAAACCCATCACCCAGTCTCTGGCGGTTACCGGGTCGATCAATCAATTCGGCGAAGTGCAGGCGGTCGGTGGTGTTAACGAGAAAATTGAGGGTTTTTTCGGTTTATGTAAAGCACGCGGGCTAACCGGAAAACAGGGCGTGATTATCCCCAAAGCTAACCAGACTAATTTGATGCTTAAAAAAGCGGTTCTGGAAGCGGTGGAGCAGGGGTTGTTCTCAATCTATACGGTAGAGGCAGTCGATCAGGCGCTATCTCTGTTATGCGCTCTGGACGCTAATGCACTCGACCGGGTTCATACGTCGGTCAGCGAAAAATTAAAAACCTTACACGATATTTGTGAAGCAACCGATGAAGAAGAACTCGAACTAAAAGAGCAGGAAGAAGCAAAAAAAATTGAGCACGCAAAAGAAATCGAAAATGAAAAAAAATAGCGGTTTCGTTATTACTCGTTTGTTTTTTTTCTTTTCCTCAATGATGTTTTTGTCGGCCTGTTTTCCTTTTGATACGGCCAAACGAGAATATTTTAAGGGAGAAGAACCCCTGTTTTCCGTTTGTAGAAGCAGCGAGGAGAGTGCATTTGAGCTGGTTGGCAATCAGTCAGTAGCAAGAATTAAAGTCTATAGCAGCGGCCGGTTGGCCAGTCTCGGGCACAATCATATTGTCAAAACGGGCAGTTTTAGCGGACAAATTTGCTTAAATCATAAGCTGGAAAATTCAACGGCACAGCTCGTTTTTAGTGTAAGCGATATGATAATTGACGATCAAAATGACAGGCTAAATGCGGGTGAGTCATTTAGTAAGCCGATCAGCTATAAACAGATTATGGCGACCCGTAATAATCTGCTCGGGGAGAATTTGCTCAACGCCAATCGCTATCCAAAAGTAAAGCTGGCGATAACTAACCTTAAAGTCGAACACGAGACAATGTCGCTTGATGTCAGTGTCAATCTTTTGGGTATCGAGTCAATTCACAGGATTCCTGTGCTGTTAAAACTGTCGGAGAATGCAATTGAAGTCTCAGGGCAGACAAAGCTGAATCAAACAGCCCTTGGGTTAAAGCCTTTCCAGCTTTTTGCAGGCGCATTAGCGGTTGCCGATGGCATGGACATAGAATTTTATTTTCGGGCAAAAAAAACGGATAGTTAATCTCTTTTAAGCTCAAGTCTAAAAGACACCGCAACCTGATTATTTAACCAGTCGGTATCAGCCCACTCGCCAACACCGATTTCATAATCGAGCCTTTTAAGAATCGTTTGGCCGAACAATACTGCCGAGTTATTCGTAGTTTCGAACATTACTTCAACCGCGATTTCCCTGGAAATATTTTTAATGGTTAGCTTGCCAATTACAAGAAAGCGATTGCCTTTTTGTTCAACCCGCCGACTGACAAAATGGGCATTAGGAAATTTCTTTTGGTCAAAAAAATCATCGGACATGGCTAATTCAATGGCATCTTCGTTACCGGCGCTAAAAGAGTCGATGGGGATTTTTAAATCGAGCAAGTGACTACCGCCAGCAGAAGCACTTGGCCATTTTATTATTCCATCGATTTGCGTAAAATGGCTTTCAAAGGCGAGGCCGTCGGCAATCATGGTAAGGTTAACCCGACTTTTTTCTTGAACAATAGCCCATTGAGCTTGTGTTTCCGCGATAAGATTAAGGCTTTTGCAACCAAGCGTTAGAAAAAGCGAGAGCGTCAGAATTACGCCGCGAAATAATTTGATTTCAACTCGCCGCTGTCTATCTTTCCATGACAATCGGAATTGACGTCTGGATAGGTTATTATCGTGCGGATTGCTATTCAAAAACTGGCCTTTATAGAAATTGTCGGTTGATGGGGGTACTGGCGATTAATGCGTCTTTCGGTTTAGTTGTTTCATTACCTGATACAAAACATACTGTATCAAACAAATAAAAAAAGGAGAACACTTATGACGTTAGTGGGATTATACGCCGGATTACTCGGCGTGCTATATCTGGTTTTATGCTATCGAGTAGTCGCATTAAGAAGAAGGCACAGGATTGGGGTTGGTGACGGTGATAATGTGGAACTTCAAAAAGCCATTCGCGTGCAAGCCAACTTTATTGAATATGTCCCACTTATATTGCTATTGATGATCTCCTTATCTACCGGCTTTACTCAAGCCTGGGCATTTCATCTGTCCGGCGCGGTACTGCTCATCGCACGCAGCCTTCACGCTTTTGGGTTGGGAAAGACTTTGGGGACCAGTTTCGGGCGATATTGGGGGATTGTTTTGACCTGGCTACTGCTATTGGTTTTGTCGTTAGCCAACGCTGTCGTGTTTATCGCTCAATTGAGTTAATAGGCGTTTGATTTTCTGCGCTTGAGATTTCGGGTTTTGCCTGCGAGATAATCATTTTGTTTGCCGAGATATCTTGCGGATTGTCGTCCGGTTTTGAGACATATCTCACACTAATAATCGCTTTTTAACTACGCCAATTTAAGCTTATTGACCTATTCTTTGGCTTCCAGTTAAGGGAAAATGTGTTCAAAGGATGAGTGATTTAATCAAGAAGCGAGGGTAGCGGTATGATTTTCAGTAAGAGCGATAAGAATGACAAACACCAATGGACAACTTTTCACAAGGGTAGAATGAAAGTTAAAGCTTGCGCCAGTTGTGGCGAGCTGCACCTGCCAAGCAACAGTGAAAAATCGTGTGAAAGCGGCAATGTTCTGGAAAGTCAGTTGGTAAAAGCCGGTTATCGCCTGGTTTCTGAGACGGCTTCGGTCGCATAATTATTCTTCAAGTCTGCAGTGTTGTATTTTATCTCCCTGGCTCCCCGCCAGGGAATTTTTTTGCCTGAATATCAAGAGTTTCACCCGTAACAAAGCTTCCGCAATTGCAAAACTGCCATCCGGCTCGTTAGAAACGTACCTGATATTTAAAATTTACCGGCAGGAACAGCTGATGACTCGGCCTGTTGCGTGCCCTGAAAATTAACGTCGATCGAAAATACCGACTAGAACCACGAGCATGAATATTTCACAAAGCGGTTGACAGGGGTTTCCTTAACCCCTAAAATTCCCGCCGGATTTGGGGGCTATAGCTCAGCTGGGAGAGCGCTACACTGGCAGTGTAGAGGTCAGCGGTTCGATCCCGCTTAGCTCCACCAATTTTTCCGGCAGCGGCAATATCGTTGAGTTGCCAGGAAAAATTTAATCCATCTAGTCCCCTTCGTCTAGAGGCCTAGGACACCGCCCTTTCACGGCGGTAACAGGGGTTCGAACCCCCTAGGGGACGCCAAATCAAAAAGCCAGTCATCGACTGGCTTTTTTTTTGCCCCCAGATCAATATTTTATCGCGTGACGGCCGATCCGGGCTGACCACATCGGCGCTTTGGTTTATACTATGCGCAGTAATATTTTAGTCGAATTCCCTTTAGAACAGGCTACCTGGACACCTATATTTTCAGGCAGTCTGGAATGAATGATTCGTATTTGCGCACTTACCCTTCCGGTCATAAGATGTAATCTTCAAACAGTCGCAGATAGAGTATGCCAATAACAAAAAGATGAAACTGGAGAGCCAGAATGACACTCGTCAAACAAGCCGATTTTATTGATAGCGTTGAAGGCGCGTTACAGTACATTTCCTATTACCACCCCAAGGATTTTATTGACTCCTTGTTTGCGGCTTACCAGAAGGAAGAGAATCCAGCGGCCAAAGATGCCATGGCACAAATGTTGATAAACTCTCGTATGTGCGCTGAAGGTAAACGTCCAATCTGCCAGGACACGGGTATCGTGACGGTGTTCGTCAAAATAGGGATGCAGGTTCAATGGGAAAGTGATGTCGCCGTTCAGGAGTTAGTCGACGAAGGTGTGCGTCGCGCTTATTTAAGTCAAACGAATCCATTGAGAGCGTCGATCGTTAAAAATCCGGTTGGCCCGAGAACCAATACTAAAGATAATACGCCTGCGGTAGTACACGTCGAAATGGTTCCCGGTAACACAGTAGAGGTGACGCTTGCCGCTAAAGGCGGTGGCTCTGAGAACAAATCAAAATTTGTCATGCTTAATCCTAACGATTCCATAGCCGATTGGGTGCTAAAAACCGTTCCAACCATGGGCGCGGGCTGGTGTCCACCTGGGATGCTGGGTTTGGGAATTGGCGGCACAGCAGAAAAAGCAATGCTAATGGCGAAAGAATCCTTGATGGACCCCATTGATATCCACGAATTACAGGCCAAAGGTGCCGACAACTCCGCGGAGGCGCTGAGGTTGGAGCTTTACCAGAAAGTAAACGCACTGGGGATTGGCGCACAGGGGCTCGGCGGGTTAACCACTGTGCTGGATATAAAAATAAAAGACTGCCCGACTCATGCCGCTTCTTTGCCGGTGGCGATGATCCCTAATTGTGCCGCCACTCGACACGCACACTTTGTACTGGATGGTAGTGGCCCAAGCTTTGTTGAGCCGCCCAGCCTGGATGACTGGCCACAAGTAACTCAGGAAGTGAGTGATCAGGTTAAACGCGTCAACCTGGACGGCATAACCCAGGAGCAAATTGAATCCTGGGCACCCGGCGACACTATTTTACTTTCGGGCAAAATTCTAACGGGGCGTGACGCCGCGCATAAAAAAATCAAGGATTTGCTCGATAGCAAACAGGGCTTACCAAAGGGCGTTGATTTTGAAGGGCGCTTTATCTACTACGTTGGGCCGGTAGACCCGGTAGGCGATGAAGTCGTTGGCCCGGCCGGACCGACAACGTCTACCCGTATGGACAAGTACTCTCAAATGATGCTCGATCCAAAACCAGAAGGTGGTTTGGGCCTGATAGGAATGATTGGCAAAGCCGAACGCGGCGACGCTACCCTTGAGGTCATTCGAAAAAACAAATCAGTTTATCTGATGGCGGTCGGCGGCGCGGCCTACCTGGTATCAAAAGCGATTAAGAGCGCAAAAGTGGTCGCGTTTGAAGAGCTGGGAATGGAGGCAATCTACGAATTTGAAGTGGAAAATATGCCGGTGACCGTCGCAGTTGATTGCAACGGGGAGTCGGTGCACAAAACCGGGCCTGCAGTGTGGAAGATTAAAATTGAAGACCAAATGAAGGGTTAGACCTGAAAGTTCTAACACGACGAGCTGTCCAAAAAGGCGAGAAGACAGAAATAACGGTGCTTTCAGCCAGCTAATTTATCGGTTCATAGCGGTTTCAGGCAGCTATGGATTCGGCAAGGTTAACGCGCTGATACTAATGTCTAGTAGAGTGGGAAAGGTGAATTTGGTTTAATAGATTCAGCCTGCGTACGCTGGATGACCAACAAAGTAAGGGCCGATTTTTGTATCAAAGAGACGGAAAATTATTATTAACAAAAAAGGTAGGAAATTATCGATTATGAGTGACACTCTAACGCCAGGAAAAAAATTAAGACAGGCTGTAGCCGCTAACAAACCGCTGCAACTGGTCGGAACGATTAACGCGTTTACCGCCCACATGGCCAAACAATCGGGACATCAGGCGATTTATCTTTCGGGCGGCGGCGTAGCAGCTAACTCGCTCGGCGTTCCAGACCTCGGGATCAGCACTATTGATGATGTGCTGACAGACGTCAGACGAATTACCGACGCCTGTGATTTGCCATTAATGGTGGACGCCGATACAGGATTTGGTGGCGCATTCAATATTGCCCGAACCATTCGCTCGTTGAGTAAATTTGGCGCAGCGGGTTGTCACATCGAAGATCAGGTTGCGGCCAAGCGCTGCGGACATCGTCCGGGTAAAGAAATTGTATCCAAAGAAGAAATGGTCGACCGGGTTAAGGCAGCCGTTGATGCCAGACTGGACGACTCCTTCGTGATCATGGCGCGTACCGACGCGCTGGCGGTTGAAGGAATTGAGTCGGCAATCGAACGCGCGCAGCTTTGTGTTGAAGCGGGGGCTGATATGATCTTCCCTGAAGCAATCGACCAGCTGGATCAATATCGTCAGGTCAGAGCGGCGCTGGACGTACCGATTCTGGCGAACATAACCGAATTCGGTCAAACCCCGTTGTTTTCCACGCCAGAGTTAGCCGAAGTTGGCGTGGATATCGTACTTTACTGTTGCGGCGCTTATCGCGCCATGAATAAAGGCGCTGAGACGTTTTATAAAGCGTTAATTAACGACGGGCATCAGCGCGACGTTATCGACATTATGCAAACCCGGGAAGAGCTGTACGGGTATCTTAACTACCATCAATACGAGCAAAAGTTAAATGAACTATTTGCCAGCGATAAGGAGAAGTAAGACATGACAGACGCATCGAATACCGGCTCTGTATTACCCAAACCTAAAAAATCCGTAGCCTTGTCAGGCGTACCTGCTGGCAATACTGCTTTGTGTACGGTCGGACGAACCGGAAATGATTTGGCCTACCTGGGGTATGATATTTTAGATTTCGCCGAGAAAGCTGAGTTTGAGGAAATCGCCCATCTTTTGATCCACGGACGCTTGCCCAATCAGGCGGAACTGGTTAACTACAAACGAAAATTAAGGTCGCTACGCGGCTTACCAAACGCGGTTCAGGAAGTCCTTGAAGCCATTCCGGCAGCGGCGCACCCTATGGATGTATTAAGAACCGGGTGCTCGGTATTAGGCACAGTGCTACCGGAAAAAGACGAACAGGCAGCGTCGGATGCGCGTGATATTGCCGATCGTTTGCTGGCCTCGTTCGGCTCAATGCTTTTGTACTGGTATCACTACAGCCACAACGGCAAGTGTATCGACGTTGAAACAGACGACGATTCCATCGGCGGCCATTTTCTACATCTGTTGCACGGTGAAAAACCGAACGAAATGTGGGAAAAAGCAATGCATACATCATTAATATTATATGCGGAGCACGAATTTAACGCGTCGACTTTTGCCAGCAGAGTTATCGCCGGAACCGGCTCAGATATGTACTCCGCTGTAAGTGGCGCAATCGGCGCGTTGCGCGGGCCCAAGCATGGTGGGGCCAACGAGGTAGCGCTTGAAATTCAAAAACGTTACTCAAATGCCGATGAAGCCGAAGCCGATATTAAAGAGCGTATTGCGCGCAAGGAAATTGTCATCGGATTCGGCCACCCGGTTTATACGGTTTCCGATCCACGTAACGAAGTGATTAAACGAGTGGCAAAAACCTTGTCCGAAGCGCAGGGCGACCTTAATCTGTTCAGCGTAGCCGAACGGCTGGAGTCGGTGATGTGGAACGAGAAAAAAATGTTCCCTAATCTTGACTGGTTCTCCGCGGTTTCTTATCACGTTATGGGGATCCCGACCGCTATGTTTACGCCAATTTTCGTGATGTCGCGTATCACTGGCTGGGCGGCGCACATTATGGAACAGCGGGTCGACGGTAAGATTATCCGACCAAGCGCCAACTATGTTGGTCCAGAGGCGCGTGAATGGGTACCGATCGAAAAACGATAGGGTTGATTAGACTATTTTTGTCATGGAGCGAGGCTCAGTCTATGCTAGCCTCGCTCTTAGAATAAGCGAAACTAGCTCTTCAGATCTAGGTATAACAGAGTCGATGAAATCATTCTTTGACCGGCTGCGCGATCAAACCACGTACACCCATAAGGATCTGTTTCTTTGCGAACAGAAAATGCCAGCGGGAACCACCATACTGACGCCATAAGAAGCTCGCTCGAATAGCCGCAAAAAGCGCCGCTCTGACTCGGATCTGGTTATTTTCATCTTTCAAATAGTTCGGATTGCCTTTGACCTGGATGCGATTTGGCAAACGCGATAAAGTTTGCTGATAGGCCTCGGAGCAAGCCGCTAACAGGCGTTCAAAACTGCCATCATCCTGATAAAGGTCGCAATCGAGATATTCGTTGGAGATTTGCTCTATTTTTTGCCCCAGCGTGTCCATTAAAGTGGCGTTTTTGCGTAGTTGAAGTTGTAACGAAATGACGTTAATCGCCAGATTAACAAATTCAGGATCTTTGGCGGCGTGCTGAGGGTCGAGTTGCTGACTAACGATGCGTAATCCGCTACTCAGTTCAAAGCTACCACCATAGGCAGCGGCAGCAGAAGGTGTCTCTCTTTTTAGCAGACCGACGATTACAGCCTTAAAATCGGTCTCGTTGGTTTGTCCTTTCCAGGCAATATTTTGAACCACGCGGATTGATTGCGCAATCGCTGCCAGCGCCACGCATTGGTCGATTGTCTGTTGCTTTATTTCCATTGTTTTCCTAAACGTACTTATTGGGTTTTAAAAGTTTGATCGATGATACCGCCGCCAAGACACTTTTCACCCTGATAAAAAACTACCGATTGCCCCGGGGTCACTGCGCGTTGTGCTTGCGCGAAAGTAACGCGCCAACTGTCATTATCTATCTGTGCGACGGAGCATTCGAAATCCTGCTGACGATAGCGGCTTTTGGCGGTGCAATTGAAGTTTGGAGTGATACACTCCGGCTCTATCCAATGCAGTTGAGACGCTATCAAGCCATCACTCAGCAACCCTGGATGGTCGTGACCCTGGCCAACGATTAGCACATTGCGTTGCATGTCTTTTGCTATCGCGTACCAGGGCGCTTCGCTGGCAGATTGCAAACCGCCAATACCGATGCCTTTGCGCTGTCCCAATGTATGAAACATTAAGCCGGAATGACGTCCTATGACATGCCCTTTGTCATCTTCGATATCTCCCGGCTGTGCCGGTATATATTGCTGCAAAAAGTCCTTAAACTTACGCTCGCCGATAAAGCAGATCCCGGTGCTGTCCTTTTTATCCGCGGTGACAAAACCCTGCTCCTCGGCAATTTTGCGGACTTCACTTTTCTGTAACTCGCCCACCGGAAATAGCGTCTTGTTTAGTTGTGCCTGCTGCAGCGTGTATAAAAAGTAGGTCTGATCCTTGTTGGCGTCCAGCCCTCTGAGCATTTGAGTTTGACCGTCTATTCGCCTGGCTCTGGCGTAATGACCGGTAGCAATATAGTCGGCGCCCAGCACTTTGGCGTAGTCCAGAAAAGCCTTAAACTTGATCTCCTTGTTACACATGATATCCGGATTGGGAGTGCGACCGGTTCGATATTCCTGTAGAAAATATTCGAAAACGCGATCCCAGTATTCTGCGGCAAAATTTATCGACTTAAAGGGAATTTCAAGTTGTTCTGCGATGGCTCGTGCGTCGGCCATATCTTCTGCTGCGGCGCAGTATTCGTCGGTGTCATCCTCTTCCCAGTTTTTCATAAACACGCCAGTGACATCAAAACCCTGTTGTTTTAACAGGTAAGCGGCAACGGAGGAGTCGACCCCGCCAGACATACCAACCACTACTTTTTTGACGGACGAGGATCCGACTGCTTGCGGTTCGGTTGCTGGCGAATGGCTTGGTTCGGTTGGATTTTGACCCTTCTGATTAGGTTGAGACATAGGCAACTACGACTGCACTTGATTGAGACATAGCAGGCATTCTTCACCCAGCTTGTTTTCATTGGTGTGGAAATTAAGCGACTCCAGCGGTATCCGCACGCCCTCAAGATAATCTTTTATGCACTGAAGAACCAAAGCACTTCGTAATGAAGTTTTAGGGAGTTCACAGATCTGCTGATGATTAAACCAGCAATTTTCCAGAATATCCGGATCCTGGGGAGAGCAGGGCTGCTCTTCGGGGACGTCGCCGACAAAACAAAAGCGCAAATAGGTCTTTCCATTACTCGCCGGGCTGAGCAAATAGGTGCCCACCAGCGCAGAAGGGGTGAAGTCCAGACCGGTTTCTTCTTTAACTTCTCTGATTACGGCGTCACCCAATGACTCTCGCAATTCCACATGACCCGCAGGTTGGTTATAAACCAGCTGACCACTGCTGGCGCGTTCTTTTACTAACAAATAGCTTTCTTTTCGCCTTATAATGGCGGCCACGGTCACGTGGATTGAATCCATCTTATTAACTTCCAATGGTCAAAACGAATAATTATGACGCATTTTACCCACATAAATGACAAAGGCGAAGCCCAAATGGTGGATGTCACCGAAAAAAAGGTTAGCCAGCGGATAGCAGTGGCTCGCTCGCGGGTGACCATGCAGCCGGAGACACTGCAAATGATCATCAACGGAGAGCATAAAAAAGGCGACGTGTTGGCGACCGCCCGCATTGCCGGAATTCAAGCGGCCAAGAAGACTTCTGATCTGATCCCGTTATGCCACCCGCTGATGCTGACTTCGGTCAAGGTTGAGCTTACCGCTAACGAGCAGAATAGCTGCATTGAAATTAGTGCAACCTGTAAATTAAGCGGACAGACCGGGGTCGAAATGGAGGCGCTAACCGCCGCCTCAGTGGCGGGTCTGACTATTTACGATATGTGCAAGGCGGTCGATAAGGGTATGACGATAGGCGAGATACAGTTGCTGGAAAAAAAAGGCGGTAAATCCGGTCATTGGCAGCGCGACTAACCTTTGCTAATAACGCGCTAGACAACACGTTTACAGAAACAGAAACAGAAACAGAAAAAGTCAATGAGAATGAGTAAAAGCAAATGAAGTTAAAACTGGTTTTTTTTGCTAATTTTCGCGAGTTGCTCGATTGCGCTGGCGAAAATATTGAAATTAAAGCGGGCGCAACTGTGTCCGATGTTTGTCACCAACTGGCGCAAAAAGACGGTAGCTGGCAGGCGATTTTTCTTAATCCGTCGCAATCGGTGAAAGTCGCCGTTAATCAGCAAATGAGCGAACTGAATCAGACCTTGCTCGATGGTGATGAGGTCGCTTTTTTTCCGCCGGTGACCGGGGGCTGATCAAGTGAGTCGAGTCCCTGATAAAAAAATTACAATTTCTGCGCAGGCGTTGGAACTCGACGCACTGAATGGATTGGCACATGCCAATCAGGGAGAAACGGGCGCGGTAGTCACCTTCACTGGCGCGGTACGCGCTACTGAAGAAGACAATGGTTTAACCGGTATGACTCTGGAGCATTATCCGGGAATGACGGAAACGCAACTGGCGCAAATTCTAGATGACGCTGCACGACGCTGGCGACTCAATCGTATGATCGTGGTTCATCGGGTGGGATTTTTACAACCGGGTGAACCGATAGTATTTGTCGCTACCTGTAGTTTGCATCGTAAAGAAGCATTTGCTGCGGCAGAATTTATCATGGACTATCTCAAGCAAAAGGCGACTTTCTGGAAAAAGGAACATTTTGGATCGAGGGCTCACTGGGTAGAAGCAAAAGCCAGCGACGCCGAAGCGGCAGAGCGTTGGTAGCAGTCTGTTTTGCGCCTCGATAAATACCTCGCACACAGCCTCCGACAAAGTCGTGCCAAGGTAAAAAGTCTGGTGCGGCGAGGCGCAGTTCAAATCAATGGACAAGTGGTAACCGATGCTGGCGCGCAAGTTGCCCAGTTGGATGCGGTGACGTGTCAGGGGCGTCCGATTATGGCGGCGTCAAAGCAGTATATCGCGCTTTATAAACCGGCAAACTATATCTGCTCTACTCAGGATGAGCACTACCCATCCGCTCTTAATCTGCTTCAAAAACCACCTTTTCGATCGCTGCATTTTGCTGGTCGGCTAGATGCTGATACTACCGGATTAGTGCTAATCAGCGACGATGGTCAGTGGAGTCATCGGGTAACTTCGCCCAGCAGGCAATGCGTGAAAGTCTATCGCGTGATTACTTATCAGCATTTAACTCAGACTCAGCTTTTAACGCTAGCGGATGGCGTTCGCTTAAAAAATGATGATCAGCCGACTTTGCCTGCTCAAGTGAACAGGCTTGGTGAAAATGAATGTCTACTTGGCCTCAGCGAAGGCCGTTACCATCAGGTCAAGAGAATGTTTGCAGCCGTTGGCAATCATGTAGTCTCACTGCATCGAGAGAAAGTGGGTGGTGTCGATTTGAGCGGTTTGGAAGTTGGATGCTGGCGCCATTTGAGTAAAGAGGAAATAGAGAGTTTTTGATGTGAGTTTAGATGTTGCATAATTTCAGCAAATTGATGCTGGTCAAAGCGAACTAAGTGGCAAAAAAAGCCTGTTTTTTTCTCGACACAAAGGCTCAAACCCGTAGCTAGAATAAAAATCTGCGGCTTTTTCGTCAATGGCGTCTACGACGACAGCGTAAACGCCTATTTCATTGCTGATAGACAGAGTTCGTTTTATCGCGTCGACCAATAGCATTTTGCCAACGCCACACCTCTGATATTGCGCGTTAACTGCCAGTCGTCCAATGAGTGCGCAAGGTATTGAGTATTTCGGCAATTTTCTAGCGTGAACTTCGGGCAAGCTTGAAAGAGCTATCGAGATACTGCTTAAAGTATAGTAGCCCAGCACAGTTGACGGTTTGTCAGGGCGGGTTGCGATGAATAAACGAGTTACACGCCGTTTGATGTCCTGGTTGGCCAGCGATTTCAGATAGTGATTTAAGGACTCGACGCCGCATTGAAAGTCTGATCGATTGTGCTTTTTATTGAGAGGTTCAATAACCAACGATGGCTTCATGTGGTCATAACTTACCGCGATTCAACTGTTTTATCATGTTTGTCAACCGCAGAACGTAACTTGTCGTTAAACTGGACGGGCTTGGAAAGCGCTTGATAAAAGGCCTCTGACTCCTGAACTGTAAGGTTTATTGTTTCATGCTCGGTAATCGTTTTTTTTGCAGCGGATACGGCGCAGTTTACAATAAAACTACTCAAGGTTTTCCCCTCAAGCTGTGCTGCACGCTCTAAAGTGGATTTTGCTCCACTATTCAGGCGTAGATTTATCCGCTCGTTTTTGGCCGATAAATCAGTGGATGATGAATTTTGCATAATAGTGCACAAGGATTTGTATTGACAATATGGAAAGTGTACGTACAAATGGCGTCAACGTCAAATCGACAAAATGGAGTAGTTGGTCTATCCCGGGTCAATTCCCCACTTTCTGTTTAAACTCGCACAAATCCTCGATTAAGCAGGACCCACAACGGGGCTTGCGCGCGATACAAGTATAGCGACCATGGAGAATTAGCCAGTGGTGCGCGTCCATAAGGAACTCTTGTGGTACGAATTTCATCAATTTTTTTTCGACTTCGACTACATTTTTGCCTGGCGCGATCCCGGTTCGATTTGAAACTCGGTATATATGGGTGTCTACCGCCATCGCCGGTTGTCTAAATGCCGTGTTAAGTACCACGTTGGCCGTTTTGCGCCCAACGCCGGGAAGGGCTTCCAGCGCTTCTCGCGTATCCGGCACCTGCGACTGGTGTTGCTCGATTAATATCTGGCAGGTCTTGATGATGTTTGCTGCTTTGGTGTTAAACAAGCCGATGGTTTTGACGTAGGATTTTAACCCGTCAACGCCAAGGGCAAGTATTGCTTCCGGCGTGTTGGCAACGGGGTATAGCTTACGCGTGGCTTTGTTGACGCCAACATCTGTCGCCTGAGCTGACAGGATCACGGCAATCAGCAACTCAAATGGGTTTTGATACTCCAGCTCGGTGGTTGGCTCTGGATTTTCTGCGCGTAGGCGCTCAAATATTTGTTGTCGTTTTTGTTTGTTCATCGAGTCATTTGATTTGCCGGAAATCCTGTTGCCGCGAATCATAACAAGGAACCACCGGGTAATTCCAGCGAGCTAGTGCCTGTATCTGACGACAAAAAGCCAGAACGAGCGGCATTGAACAGAAAGCCCAATACGCATACACTGGCAACCTGATTCAGGTCGCGCCTAATATTGCGGCCATATTTGAGCAACAATTTAAACAGATTACATCCGGGAACCTTTTTTATGCACATTAATAGTAATTTTGACGGTGGCAATATCCATTGCATTCGATCTGATGACGCGAGTGATATTCAGCTGGAAATTGTCAAGGACAACCAGAGTGACTTCTATCAGTGGTTTTATTTTCGCCTCACCGGTGCCGAAGGGCAGGACTGCAGCCTGAAAATCGTGAACGCCACGGGAGCCGCTTATGAAGAAGCCTGGAGTGATTATCAGGCGGTTGCATCCTATGATCGGGAATTCTGGTTCAGAGTCCCAACAAAATATGAAAATGGCGTGCTGCAAATAGACCACATGCCGGAGTATCAATCAGTTTACTATGCGTTTTTCGCACCTTACTCGATGGAACGCTGTGCCGACTTTACCGCATGGGCGATCGCCGACCCAAAAGTCAGGCTAAATACGCTGGGGCAGACGTTGGACGGTCAGGATCTGGATCAACTGGTGGTCGGGCGTGAAAGCGAAGGAAAAAAGCGGATCTGGATTCACGCGCGCCAACACCCCGGCGAAACCATGGCTTCCTGGTGGATGGAGGGCTTTGTTCATCGGCTGCTGGACGAAGACGACGCTTTATCACGTCAATTGCTGAGTAAAGCGGTGTTTTACATTGTGCCAAATATGAATCCCGATGGTAGCTACCGTGGCCATCTGCGTACCAATGCAACGGGCGCAAACCTCAACCGTGAGTGGTTGGAGCCGACGATGGAAAAAAGTCCTGAGGTTTTTCTGCTACGTCAGCAAATGCAGAACATTGGCGTTGATTTTTGTTTGGACGTCCATGGCGACGAAGCCCTGCCGTACAATTTTATTGCAGGGGCGGAGGGCACTCCGGGCTGGAATGATAACCTGGCTACACTGACCGCTAATTTCGGCCGGGCGATGATGAAAGCTAACCCGGATTTTCAAATGACTCACGGCTATCCGGTGGACGCGCCAGGAAGCGCCGACTTAAGCATTTGCACTAACTATATCAGCGAAACCTTTAATTGTCCGGCGATTACTCTGGAAATGCCGTTCAAGGATACGGCAGATACGCCACAGCCGTTGCAAGGCTGGTCTCCCGAACGCTGCCAGACTTTGGGTAGAAGTGCGATCGACGGATTAGCCGAGGTAATCGAAGGGTTGTGATCGGCTGATTAGTCTTTAGAAGCCAGTTTTGAAACGACAACTTCACCCTTTTTAACCACGCAAACGCAAGGGTTACCGCCAATGCGGTAGCTCAACTCGGCGGGCGACTGGATGTCCCAGATAACCAGATCGGCCTGCTTGCCCGGTTCAATGCTGCCGATTTTGTGCTCTTTGCGCAGTGCTCTGGCGGCGTTTAAGGTCACCCCTTTGAGTGCCTCAAACGGCGTGAGTTTGAACAGAGTGGTAGCCATATTCAACATCAGTAGCAGCGATAAGCAGGGCGAGCTTCCGGGATTGCTGTCTGAGGCAATGGCAATTGGAACCTTATGTTGCCTTAGTGCATCGATTGGCGGCAGCTGGGTTTCCCCCAGAAAATAAAATGCGCCGGGGAGCAGTGTGGCGACGGTGTTGGATTGTTTCAACTTGATCACATCCTGCTGGCTTAAAAATTCCAGATGATCGACTGACCAGGCGTTAAATTCACTCGCCAGCGCCGAACCACCCAGATTGGAAAGCTGCTCTGCGTGTAATTTTACCGGTAACCCCAGAGACACAGCGGTCTCAAAAACTCTTCGAGTCTGCGCCAGGTTAAATCCTATTCCCTCGCAAAAAGCGTCGACACAATCAATTAGTCCAAGCTCGGCAAAGCGGGGCATCATTTGCTGACAGATAAGGTCAATGTAGCCGTCGGCATTATTTTTGTATTCTGGCGGTACGGCGTGAGCGCCCAAAAAAGTTTTACTGATTTCGACTGGCGCGCAGGCGTCGAGTTCTTGAGCCACTTTGAGCATTTTTTCTTCGCTCGTCAAGTCGAGACCGTAACCGGATTTAACTTCGAGTGTAGTGATCCCTTCATCAATCAGATAGCTCAGACGCTTTGCAGACAGGTTAAACAGTTCATCAGCGCTGGCTTTCCGGGTGGCGTTAACGGTGGACAAAATGCCGCCGCCGCTTTCGGCTATTTGCTGGTAGCTTTTACCTTCAAGGCGCATTTCAAATTCATCCGCGCGATTGCCTGCATAAACCAGGTGGGTGTGACAGTCAATCAGTCCTGGCGTCATCCAGCCATTTTTAGCGTCGATAGCCCGCTGCGTTTTTAGCTCGCCCGCGTGTTGATCTGCGTTTTCAATAATCTTAACAATAATGCCGTCCTTAATTGCGACCAGTGCATTTTTAATTACGCCGTAATGGGACTCTTCATTCATGGTTGCCAGATTGACGTTATGAATGACCAGGTCAAAAATTGGGGTATCGCTTGTTGTCATTGATTTACTCGATAGCTGGATTTTAAAGGATTGTATTTAAAAGGTCGTATTAAAAACTCGACTTGCCATTTGCCAACTCGCTCGTTAAGGTTGCGCATTGCAAACGGGTTTACTAAACGGTAATAAAGGCTGTGAAATTATACGCTGATTCGGTTTTGATTGGGAACCAATGGCAACGCGATAAAACCATAACCATCGATGCGCAGGGTATCATTTGCGCGATTGACTCCGGTTATGGTGCAGACGCGACGAAACTACAAGGCGCGTTGGTCCCCGGGATGGTCAATTGCCATTCTCACGCATTTCAGAGAGCTTTCGCCGGATTTTCCGAATACCGTGCCAACAGCCAGGATAGTTTCTGGAGTTGGCGCGATATCATGTATTGCTTTGTCGCCAAAATGTCTCCCGATGATCTCTATCGGGTGTCGCGTTTTCTATACCTCGAAATGCTGCGCGCGGGTTACACCAGCGTTGCCGAATTCCACTATCTACACCATCAACCGGATGGCACCGCTTTTACCGATCCTGCCGAAATGTCGCATCAGGTGATCAATGCAGCTGATTCTGTCGGCATAGCAATCACTCATCTGCCGGTACTGTATTCCTACGCGGGCTTTGGCGAGCAGACGGCTAACCCAGGCCAGGCACGTTTTATTAACACGCTGGACGATTACTGGCAACTGGTTACGGCGCTCAAGGGGCGTTATCAGAATCTGGATAAGGTCGAATTTGGCGTGGCGCCGCATTCGTTAAGAGCCGTGAGCAAAAATCAGTTGGACGAACTTGTCCCCTTAGCCAAACAACTAGGACAGCAGACACCATTACATATTCACATTGCCGAGCAGACCGCAGAAGTCGACGACTGTGCTGCTTTTTATGGAGCGAGACCGGTCGAATGGTTGATGGATAATTTTGAGCTGCAACAAAACTGGTGTTTGATTCATGCGACTCACTTAAGCGCAGAGGAAATCGGACGACTGGCAAACACTGGCGCTGTGGTTGGCGTTTGTCCAACAACAGAAGCCAATCTGGGCGATGGCATATTTGCAGCCGAAGAATATCTGTCCGCGGGAGGGCGCATTGCCATTGGCTCAGACTCGCACATCGCGATTAATCTGGCCGACGAAATCCGCTCCCTTGAATATTCTCAGCGATTAAAATTACGTCAAAGGGCGGTGCTAAGCAGTCCTCAGCAAACCTCTGTCGGCACCCACCTTTATACGCATTGCGCTGAAGCCGGGGCAAGTACCGTCAATCAGAAGGTTGGTAGCATCGCGATCGGCAAGCGTGCCGATCTGGTATTGCTGGACAGCGAGCAGCCAACGCTTTACGCCAAACCATTGGAGTTTTTGCTGGACGCGGCAATTTTTGCCTGTGACAAACTACCAGTTAAATCGGTGATGGTCGGCGGGCAATGGGTGTTACAGGACGGCGAGCATCTTCAGCAGGAGGCCGTCAAACGAGACTATCTGACAGTTATGAAAAAACTTAGCAGTTAGTTTCGCAGATCAGACTATTTCAAAGATCAAGCGGTTACTTTTTCCATGATTGATAGTGGCGTGCGTGATAATACCGTCCAGCGTCTAAGCAGTAGTACCGCAGCAGTACTCAGTCCGGCGATCATTCCGATCCAGTATCCTGCCGCGCCATAATCCTGATATTCCGCCAAAAAGAATCCGATAGGAAAGCCGACTAGCCAATAGGAGATTGCAGTAACAATCATCGGAATTTTACTGTCTTTTAGGCCTCGCAAAGCCCCGGCAGAGGCGACCTGTAAACTGTCAGATAGCTGAAAGATAGCGGCAAAAAACAGTAAGCTGATCGCAATCCGGGTAACTTCAGGATCCAGACTGTAAAAGGCCACAAAAACGGCTGGCAGGGTGATCATCGCGGCCGCGCTAAAGGTGGACAGTATCACTGACACGCCGATGCCGGTATAGCCTGCTCGTTGGCAGGCTTCCGGGTCGCCTTTGCCTGCGAAATAGCCAACTCGGGCGGTGATTGCCTGGGAAAGCCCCAGAGGGATCATAAAACTGATCGACGCAATATTCAGCGCGATCTGGTGTGCACCCATGACCTCGGTTGGATATCGGGCGATCATCAGCGAAATTGCTGCGAACATAGTAATCTCAAAACCCAGGGTAACGGCCATTGGCAAACCCAATCGCAAAACTTCGCGAACTTCTTTCCACAAGGGTAAAAATGTCTCTCTGAATATATGCAGTGAGTGGTACTTGGGCGTAAAAACCGTGTACAGCAGTAAACCGATAAACATCATGGTCCACACAAGACTGGTGGCATAACCAACGCCAACGGCGCCCATTTCTCTGACGCCAAACCCGCCATAAATAAACCAATAGTTAAAACCGATGTTAAACGGAATTGAAATTAAGGTCGAAGCTAAGATTGCCGGCGTTGAAAACAGACCTTCATTGCAAAAACGAAGCGCTAAAAACAATAGTAAGCCAGGCATACCCCACGCTGTAGCGTGCAAATAGCCGGTGGCGATAGCGGCGACATGATTATCGACACCTAACAGGTCCAACAGGATCTGAGCGTTAAGAATTAGCAAGATTGCAACCGGGGTAAACACAATGGCGAGTAGCATACCCAGCCTGAAGTGTGAGCCTATTTTTTTGTCACTTTGAGCGCCTTTAAAATGCGCGATTATTGGATTGAATGCCAGAAATAACCCCAGAAAAAAAACCAGAACCGGTTGTAGCAGGCTGGTACCAATGGCGATCGCCGCCAGCGCTTCGTTGGTATAATGTCCAGCCATTACAGTGTCTATCACGCCCATAGCCATTTGCGCCAGTTGCGACAAAATTGCCGGAATAGCGATGGGCAGCAGATTGTTAAATTCCTGTTTGACTTGTTTAAACACCGGGGCAGTTAACCTACATAGTTTTGTGGATGGTTTTGCGGGGGCGAGTGCGGCTCAAACTAACCGCAATGCAACGGCATGGCTCGAACGGCAACGCCCTGCAATATACGTTATTTCTTTGGATTGCACTAGAACAAAAAGTGCTGATCAAAAATTGTTACCAGACCAGAATTGGGCAAGGGGTAATCAAGCCAATTCGAGCCCCTACAAATGTAGCGCGCGTAAGTGAACCGCCGGCGTGCTTTGTTGCCAGACGTCTTCAAAGTAACGTTGTTTATTGACTATTTCACTGCTGGGCAGGCAGAGGTATTGTGCTTCAAATCGATCCGACTGCTTGCGTAAAATAAGCTGGTCGCGGTCGACCAGATAAAAAGCGAAGTAATTTTCGTGAAAATCCCTGGGAATGACTCTAATTTGAACAAAGCTGGTGTAGGTTTGTGCCAGGCTGACCAGACGATGATCCTGACCTTGCAGGGACTGTTCATCGACAATGAGTATTTGTAGGCGGCTATGGCGGCTCCGCCTGATAAACCTGATGAGTGCTTGTTCCAAAGCTCTATCGTTTAGAATTCGCGGGTCGAGGTCCCGGGTGTAAAGTCGAATCAAAGTTCGAGCATCGCAAAAGCTCTGCAATGTTAATTGGCGTAATTTCTTCAGGGAGTCAATTTTTCCAGGCCCTGTTTCATCCGTGTTCGATTGTTCACCGGGAGATTGCCGGCTAGGTTCAATTAATTTTCCCATGGAGTTATTATGAGCGAAATAACCCCTGTCCATCAAGGTGGAGCCAGCCAATTTGTTGCCGTTAAATGACAAAAGATAGCTACACAAAAAATTTTTCTTTTAGGCGATAGTCGCTATAATGCCGCAAATCAATCAATTAACTTCGAGTGAATTAATGCAGTTAGAAAAAGCTTTTGAACGAACGATGTATGCCAGCCGCTGGATCCTGGCTCCAATTTACCTGGGGCTGAGTTTGGGACTGTTTATTTTAGGCATTAAATTTTTTCAGGAGATTATACATACGTTTCCACTTATATTGAGTCTCGAAGAGTCAGCTTTAATTCTTTTTATCCTGTCGATGGTGGATATCGCGCTGGTTGGCGGCCTGATTGTGATGGTCATGTTTTCAGGTTACGAGAACTTCGTTTCGCAACTGGACATTGATGAAGGTGCGGAAAAACTTGACTGGTTAGGAAAGCTGGACGCGGGTTCGCTCAAGCAAAAGGTCGCGGCGTCTATTGTTGCCATTTCATCGATTCATTTGTTGCAACAGTTTATGTCGTTAAAGGATATCGAAGAAAGACAACTCATGTGGTATGTGATTGTTCACCTGACTTTCGTACTGTCGGCGCTGGGTATGGCCTGGGTTGACCGTATTAACCGAAAATAACGCTGTTTATCCAAAAAAGGTGAATCATGACAACAAACATCTGGAAAAAAGAAGCGTCAGTTTTGGCGCTAAAAGCGCACCGTAAAGATACTCTGGTTGAGCACCTGGAAATTCAGATAACCGAGATGGGTGATAATTACATTACCGCATCGATGCCGGTGGATTCTCGCACTCATCAGCCGATGGGTATTCTGCATGGCGGCGCTTCAATCGCGCTGGCAGAAACTGTCGGTAGCATCGCCGCGAATCTGGCGGTGGACGAAAACCATTATTGCGTCGGGCTAGAAGTGAATGGCAACCACCTGAAACCGGTATCTGGAGGATCGGTTTTTGCAACGGCTTCGGCGGTGCATTTAGGCCGCTCAACTCAGGTGTGGGACATTCGTATCAAAGACGAGGCAGGAAATAATGTGTGCATTTCTCGTTTGACTATGGCGGTTTTATCGAAATAAACAATTGGCAAAAAAATGTGTAGATTGGAGAATTTGAATTGGCGTTAAAGTCAGCCCAGGTGCTTGATCATGTGCTGATAAGGAACACCCTGTTTCATATAAACCGGCCCGGTTTCGGCAAAACTTTGCTGTTGGTAGAAATTGACCAGATCTCTTTCGGTGTTGAGTGAAATATTTTTAATCTGGTTTTGTTCTGCGATTTTAATCAGGCGGCCTAAAATCATAGTGCCGATTCCTTTTCCGCGTTGATCGATAAGTACCGCGATGCGACCGAGGCGACCGTCACGCGTTAAGCGCCCGCAGCCGATTATTTGTTCGCCGCTATTGCTAGCTACCAGATGAAAACTCTCGAGGTCAAAGGAGTCAAACAACATTTTTTTATCGAAGCGTCTTTCGACCACAAAAACCTTTCGCCGTACGCCGATGATTTCAGCGCCCGCGCTTGCCCAGTTTACGGGCTGGAATTTAATCGCTTCAATATTTGACACTTTTAAGCCGTCCGTGTGAATTGTTCCTGGTCCGGACTATCTATTAGTTAAATTGCATCTCGCGTTGACTAATCGCTGATCAAAAAAAAACCAATATAGATAGAATAGCGAAACTTTCAGAAAATGCAATCCTTGCGATAACATTACGGAACGCTTAAAGACTCGCAAGTTAAGCGTAATGAGAGGAAAAGAGCAGTCGATTGAGTGGGAAATCCGACTGCTCTGAAGGTAAATTAAATACTTTCAGCCTGTTTAATGGCGTTGCCGATATAGTTTGCCGGGGTCAGTGCCCTCAGTTCGTCCTTTGCTGCTTGCGGCATATCCAGTTGATCAACAAATTGCTGCATACCCTGTTGGTCTACGCGCTTACCGCGAGTTAGCTCTTTGAGTTTTTCATAAGGCTTTTCGATACCATAGCGCCGCATAACCGTTTGAATCGGTTCTGCCAGAACTTCCCAGTTTTGGTCCAGTTCGTTTGCCAACGAATCCTGATTCACTTCCAGCTTCGAAATGCCTTTAAGGGTCGCCTGGTAGGCAATGATTGTGTGGGCGACGCCTACGCCTAAGGCGCGAAGTGCGGTTGAATCGGACAGGTCGCGTTGCCACCTTGATACCGGGAGTTTTTGTCCCAGATGCGTGAACAATGCGTTAGCGATCCCCAGATTACCTTCGGAGTTTTCAAAGTCGATGGGGTTAACTTTATGCGGCATGGTCGATGAGCCTATTTCACCAGCGACGGTTTTTTGTTTGAAATGACCGATAGCGATGTAGCCCCAGATGTCCCGGTCAAAATCGAGCAATATGACGTTAAATCGAGTTATTGCGTCAAAGTATTCGGCGATGTAATCGTGCGGCTCGATTTGGGTAGTGTAAGGGTTCCAGGTTAGGCCGAGATTTTCGATAAAGGTTTGCGCAAAAACCGGCCAGTCGACCTCGGGATAAGCTGAAATGTGGGCATTGTAGTTACCTACGGCGCCGTTAATTTTCCCCATTAGCTGGACTCGGTCGAACTGAGCCTGCTGGCGTTGCAGTCTAGCGACCACATTGGCCATTTCCTTACCCAGAGTGGTGGGTGATGCGGGTTGTCCGTGGGTGCGTGAGAGCATGGGGATTTCCGCGTAATCCTTTGCCAGAGACGCAATCGATTCGACAACTTCATCTTGATAACGGCAAACGACCATCGCCGCGTCTTTTAACATCAGCGCGTAAGATAAGTTATTAATATCTTCTGAGGTGCAAGCGAAATGGATAAACTCGCTAACCGCAGAAACTTCGTCATTATCGGCGGTTTTTTCTTTGAGAAAGTACTCCACCGCTTTGACGTCATGATTGGTCGTCGCCTCAATTGTTTTGACTCGGGCGGCGTCGGCTTCGCTGAAATTATCAATTATGGCTTCCAGCTGACTGTTAGTCGCTTCACTAAATGCTTGAACTTCCGCAATTTTTTCGTTGTCTGACAACGCCTGCAACCAGCGGATCTCCACTATTACGCGGTATTTAATCAGGCCAAATTCGCTGAATATCGCGCGTAGTTCTTTGGTTTTACTCCCATAACGGCCGTCAGCCGGTGAAATAGCCGTTAACGCAGAAAGTTCCATGGTTGCTCCTTAGCGGAAAGTTAATAGAGATTGAAAAATTAGCGCGTATTTTAACCGAAAATGCCAGGTCTGCACACCGCCGCAGCTTATCTATTCGAGAAGCTTGTATGTCGAATGTCAGGTGATGGTGGCGCTAGAATCGACTATAGTCTTAAGCGACGAACCGAATTGTCGGGTGTGGATAAAAAATTGATTCTGGTCAGCTTTCGGTGCGATTACTGCCACACACATTGAATTATAAGAAAATTTCTTTAAACTGCTTAATTATCTAATTTCAGGTCAGGACTGAACTATGAAAAATACTATTTTTCCCAACGCCGATCATTATCAGATCCCCAGAGCGCTTTTTGTGGGCGCCTGGAAAGTCTGGTTTAAGCGTTTTTCCGACCATGCTGCCTGGCGCGACGGACTCATTTCGACTCAATCACACCAGGAAAATTTGCACACTTTGATTGAATCCGGTCAGCGCTTTAGCCTTGAAGTTGTCAATCGTCTGATGGTGCCCTGGTCGTACCGAGACTCTAGCCAGGTTAGCGAAGCCTTCTTTTTGATGAATCTGGATATGATTAAGCGTTTAAAAGACCCGGTTAGCGGCGCAGAGTTTGCGCGTTTGACTGATCAGGCATTGGATTTTTGGGATGGACTGACTTTTCTGGAACAAGACTTATTTACCGCTTACGCCGAAGCGCGGATTCAGGCGGATATTGAAACCCCGAGTAACGCGCCAGTGGTGATCGACGACCATGGACTGGATGTTATCGGCGAGGATATTTATCCTCCGGTGGTGCCCGCCAAAGAAGCCAGCGATTACGAGTTTGCACAAGCCCTGGTTGCCTGGATTGAAGAAGACCCTTTTTCCCCGATGTACCAGCGTTTGCCCGTAGGTGAAGCGGTTAGTAGTTGGCACGACCGGCTGGAGAATTTTTTCTGGCCTAAACCGCGCAATGGCTTGATGCAGGTTTCCCACGCGGCAGACGGCTTGATGTATCGGGCGGAAATTCTGGCCAGAGGCATCGAAGACGGGGTCGAATGGGGTGATGAAGATAAGGCCATGGCGATTAAAATGGCTAACGAAATATTTATGCAGGCCGGCGTGCCACAGCGCCAGGTGACTTGGCAAAACGTTTACAAGGTAATGCAGGCAGCGCTAAAAGGCGATACGGAATCGCAAGCGAAAATGAACAGTGGTTGGAGTTTGTTGGCCTCTTTTGCTACCCATTGGCTCAATCGCGAGGACAACAGAACGCCGATGGTGTGTTGGAATAGCCGGGTGGCAACCTCGATTATTTCGCGTCTTGATTTTCTACTGGTAGAGGCTGGCTTCGATTCTCATGAAGGGCGTTTCCAACACATTGGCCTGGTTCCCGGTGTAGGCGGAACCCGGCCAAGGGAAACCACGCTAGCATGGCCGGATGGTTATCGAAGCTGGAAAACCCAGGTCGCGGCCAGTAAATTTGTGGCCATGATGGTCGATTGTCTAAACAATGAAAAGAATGCCGATGGTACGCTCAAGTATGAAGCGATGCCTATTCCTACTGGTGGTCGCGCGCGCTGGACAACTCAGGGCGTTCAGCTGGTACTTTTCTCTGACGGTTACTAGGTATTATCGCTGTTGCCGCCGGAATACCAGCTAAACCAGAAAATCGATAACAAAATAGCCGGAGAAAATTCCGGTTTTTTTAATGCAGTGCTGAATATTTTTTACGGCTATAGAACCGCCTTTAACGCTTTGGCGACATAGTCCAGGCATTGGGTATTCAGTCCGGCAACATTAATTCGACTCGACCCTGCCATATAAATGCTGTACTCATTTCTGAGTCGAGCTACCTGTTCGGGAGAGAGTCCTAACATACTGAACATGCCTTTTTGCGCGACAACAAATTCAAAATCCTGTTCAATCCCGACCTGTTTGATGCGTTCGAGCAATCCGGAGCGCAGTGTTTTTACCCGCGCCGCCATCGCATTTAATTCAGACTGCCATTCAAGCCGCAGGCTATCATCTGCTAAAACGCGATCAACTAAAAAACCGCCGTAAGCAGGGGACATTGAATAAATCGCTCGCGCTATATCCTGAATTTGTGTCTGGATGGCATTGGCTTGCGCGGCGCTTTTGGTTTGCACAAAAAGTGCGCCGGTACGTTCGCGGTAGAGTCCGAAGTTTTTTGAACAGGAGGTGGCGATCAAAAGCTCCTCGACGTTTTCAGAAAGATAACGAACGCCCTGTACATCTTCGTTTAAACCATCGCCCAGACCCTGATAGGCAATATCGACAAAAGGAATAAATCCCCTTTTGGCCGCGAGCGTTGTCACTTCCTGCCATTGTTCAAACGATAAGTCGGCGCCCGTAGGATTGTGGCAGCAGCCGTGTAACAGCACAATGTCGTTGCTGCCGAGTGTTGCCAGTTTATCGCGCATGGCATCAAAATTTATGCCGCCATTTTCAGGGTTAAAATAGGGATAGCTCTTAATGGCTAGCCCGGTCGAACTAATCAGCGGAATGTGGTTAGCCCAGGTCGGGTCGCTCACCCATACGGTAACTTCACTTTCTAATCGATTAAGTAGCTCCGCACCGACACGCAGTGCGCCGCAACCGCCTGGACTTTGCAAACCGGCAACTCGATTTTCTCTTATCGCATTTGATGCGTCGGACAAAACCAGTTTTTTCATGGATTCGACAAAGCCGATCACGCCGCCAGGGCCAATATAGGTTTTGGAGTCTTCCGTTTCCAGGTGCTGTCTGGCCGCTTTTTGAATAGCCGCCATAATCGGCGTATGGCCTTTTTCATCGCGGTAAACGCCAACGCCCAGGTCGACTTTTTGCGGGTTGTTATCATTTTGAAAAGCGCTGATTAGTCCAAGTAAAGGATCGGCCGGAAGGGCTTCTAGTTGGTCGAACATTGTACGGCTCCAAAAAAATTCAGGCGAGTAGAAATAAATAATGAGAAGCTGCAATTGTACTCTCTGAACAAAGGGTTAGGCTAGTCATCAAACTCAAGTTATTGCTCCAAAAGTGCAATTTTCGGACGGTAACAACCACAAGTTATGGCATAATCCCATCTTATTAAATTAAAGGCTTTGGGCCGTCCACTGTGCCCGTCTTAACAAAAGCAAACACGCTGATTCATTCGTGCTGTGGGCCGATTTGCAGATTACGGACGCTCAGGCGAATAAGTTAAAAATAAGGGTGAGATTAAATGATCCGAATTGGACACGGCTATGATGTACACGCGTTTGGCGGTGATAAGCCTTTGATACTCGGCGGCGTTCGAATTGAAGGCCACCAGGGGCTGCTGGCTCACTCTGACGGTGACGTGTTGCTGCACGCGATTTGTGATGCGCTTCTGGGCGCGGCTGCGCTGGGTGATATTGGCAAGCATTTTCCCGACAATGACGCTCAATTTGCCAACGCTAACAGTCGAAATTTATTGCGCCAGGTGGTTTCTCTGCTGCACGCGCAACAATGGGCGCCGCAAAATATTGATATCAGCGTGATCGCCGAGACCCCAAAAATGTCGCCGCATATCGATGAAATGCGAAATAATATCGCACACGATCTGCAATTAGAGAAATCGGCGGTGAATGTGAAAGCGACAACCACAGAAAAACTGGGTTACATCGGCCGTAAAGAAGGCATTGCGGTGCACGCAGTAACCTTGATCGTGCCTCGATGAGCGCCGACATTTCCCATCAGGAGAAAGGCAAGAGACCCACTCAACCGTCCGGTCAGCGTCTGTTTACAATGGAAGAAAACGACTTGCTTGTTGATCCTTTTGCGTTTGCCAGAAATCTAACGCTGCTGCCGGTGGCTAGCTCAAAACTTGACTTGGCCGACCGACCGACCGCCAAAATACGTAGTCACTTTTCTGACTTTGAAGTAAGCGAACAGCTGGCTTTTGAGCCGAGCGGTGAGGGCGAGCATCTGTTTTTGTTGATTGAGAAAAACCGCTGTAACAGCGAATGGGTAGCCAATCAACTGCAACAGCAGTTTGCGCTGCGCTCTCAGGATGTTGGTTATGCCGGAAAGAAAGACCGACACAGCCTTTCACGCCAGTGGTTCAGTTTGCACCTGCCCGGCAGGGAGGTTTCTCTGGATAATTTAGACAATGAATTTTTTCGAGTTGTCAGCGCCAGCCGTCACAATAAAAAACTGCGTAAAGGCGCCATTGCCTTTAATCACTTCAAGATAAAAATGAATGAAGTATCGGGCAAGGTCGCCCCATCTGCGCTGGAGCGGATAAAAAATCAGGGATTTCCCAATTATTTTGGCTACCAGCGATTCGGCTGGAACGGACAGAATTTGCAAAACGCAATGCGCTGGTTCAATCAGGAAACCAGAGTCCGTTCGCGTAACAAGCGCTCAATTTACCTGTCGGCGGCGCGTAGCTACCTGTTCAATTTACTTTTAGCACAAAGAATCAATCAGGATAACTGGTGCCAGGCAATAGCCGGAGACTGTTTAAACCTGACCGGTTCGCGTTCTTATTTTTGTGCCACTGAAATCGACTCGCAAACCAGTGAAAGATTGTTAACGGGCGACCTTCATCCGAGCGGATGGATGGCGGGCCGTCAGGCGTCGGAATCAACGTTGGCAGCAGCGCTAATAGAAGAGAATCTATTTTCGCAATTTCCCACATGGCTGGCTGCGCTGGCCCGGCTAAAAGTTGACTCCGCCAGGCGGCCGCTACGCGTGATCCCCACCGATGTTTGTTTAGCCTTGGATTCAGAGCAAACGCAGACCCTGTCCTTTAAGCTGCCATCGGGTAGTTATGCCACCGCGCTGCTCGCCGAACTGTTTGATTTTAGCGATGAATCACTAAACTCGACGCACCAAACCGGAGGGTCCGATGAGTAGGCTCAATATTCTGATCAGTAACGATGATGGCGTTAAGGCAGAGGGAATTACAACACTGGCGGCACATATCGCCAAGCAACATCAGGTTACTGTCGTTGCGCCGGACAAAAACAGAAGCGGTAGTAGCAGCGCGCTGACGCTCGACCGGCCTTTAAATTGTGAAAAACTCGATAACGGTTATTTTTCAGTCACCGGCACGCCCTGCGATTGCGTGCATTTGGGCTCGCATCGATTGATGTCGCAAAAGCCGGATATGGTTATTTCCGGGATAAATCGCGGCCCCAATTTAGGCGACGATGTGATGTACTCGGGCACAGTTGCGGCAGCGATGGAAGGGCGAAGTATGGGGTTTCCTGCTGTCGCAGTGTCGCTGGCGGGCCGACAGTGCGACAACTACGACACGGCGGCCAGGGTGATGAAAAATATATTATTCCGGCTTATTGATTTCAGCCTGTCGTCGAATATTATCCTCAACGTTAATGTGCCGGACGTACCCTATGAGGCACTTGCAGGGTATCGCCAGACACGTTTGGGTTGCCGACATAGAGCTGATACTATAGTGCCGGCGAAAGACCCGCGGGGAAGAGATGTTTACTGGATTGGCCCGCCGAGTGAACCACAGGATGTGGGTGAAGGTACTGACTTTGATGCCATCGAGCAAAATTTTGTCTCAATAACACCGCTGGTAGTCGATTTTACCGCGTTACAAAGCTTTAATTCAGTCAATGAGTGGATAGCCAAATTATGATGAGCAACCATCTTGCCGGTATTGGTATGACCTCCCAACGCACGCGCAGCCGCCTGATCCAGAGATTACGTGATAAGGGGATCATTGAGGAATCGGTTTTATCGGTGATGGAAAATCTACCCCGTCATATTTTTATCGACGAGGCGCTGGCACACAGAGCCTATGAAGATACTTCGCTACCCATCGGGATGGCGCAGACTATATCACAACCCTATATTGTCGCGCGGATGACGGAATTACTGGTCATGAGCGGTTCAATGGACAAAGTGCTGGAAATAGGCACCGGCTGCGGTTACCAAACGAGCGTGCTGTCCGGAGTCGCCTCCAGCGTTTATACCATCGAGCGAATACACCCATTACAAAAGCAGGCGGTCGCGCGCTTCAGGCAGCTTGCTTTGAGTAATATCAGCTACCGCCACGGCGATGGATTTGTCGGTTGGGAGGAGGCCGCGCCATTTGATGCAATCATTGTTACCGCCGCACCTGATCGCGTGCCGCAACCGTTGATCGACCAGTTGGCTGTGGGCGGTCGAATGGTAATTCCTGTTACCATGCCCAACCGAGATCAACAGTTGCACCTGTTAGAAAAAACAGAAGAAGGGATCTCTTCGATGGAAGTCGAAAGCGTCAAATTCGTTCCATTGCTTGGAGGTGTTATCGCGTGAAAATATTCACAAAAATGTACGAAGCTTGTCTTCGTTGGTCAAAACACCGCCACGCCAGCTATTATCTCGGCACCATGAGCTTCGCCGAGTCGGTAATATTTCCCATTCCTGTCGATGTCATGTTGGCACCCATGTGCTTGTCCAGGCTTGATAAGGCCTGGCATTATGCGTTGATTGCCACGGTTACCAGCGTGCTTGGCGGTATTTTCGGTTATTTTCTGGGGGCTTTGTTATTTGATGCGCTAATCGAGCCAATGTTGCTTTCCACAAATTCGATGACGAGTTTTGAGCAGGTCGCCAGCCGGGTCAAGCAGGATGGTGCCTGGATAGTGTTTATTTCCGCGTTTGCGCCTATCCCCTATAAACTGGTGACGGTCAGCGCAGGTATCGTGCCAATCCCGTTTCACGAGTTTGTGATCGCCTCGATTATTGGCCGCGCCGGACGCTTTTATCTGGTTGCCGGGTTGATTCGTGCTGGCGGAGAAAAGATGGAGAAAAAACTGCACCAGATTGTTGATTATCTGGGCTGGGGAGTGGTTATTGTTGCTATTTTTGCTTATTTGTTGTACAAGTACCTCTAATAATCAATTAAAACAACAAGTTAAATGGCTTAGTTAATTTAATTTGTTAAATTGCGTTATTAAAGGTATCTGGCGGCTGAATCGGCATTTTCTGTCGCTAAGAGTTAAGATCTGCAAGCAAAGAGTAAACCTCCGGTGAAATTCAATTTTCGGAAAACTTATCTCAGCTCGATGCTATTGAGCGCAGTCGTGCTGTCGGCTTGCTCTCATAACGCTCCGGCACCGGTTGTTGAACTAGCGTCTACTAATTCAGGCACTGCCATTTCCGGTCGAATAGGGTTCAACAAAAACCATAACAAACGACTCGTGTCAGGCAGTGAAGTTTATACGGTCAGGCCAGGAGATACCTTATTTTCAATCGCCTGGGAGCATTCTCTTGATCATCGTCGACTCGCCGAGCTAAACAAACTTAATAATAACCTGATTTATCCCGGTCAAACGCTACGACTCCAAAGCGAAACCGGCGATTCATTCTTTGATGCCAATTCGTTATTGCAAGCGCTCAACCGGGAGGTTCTGAATATGCCGGTCAAATCTGTTCCGCAGACTTCAAAAAACAGTTCCGGAAGAAATCGCTACGGTAAAAACAAAGCCTACTCAAACAACGCAAAATCCGCGTCGCGCCAAAGCACGACTACGCGCAGTCCAAGCGCTTCCAAAAAATTTCGTGCCCAGACTGCGCCGTCTTTTCAATGGATTTGGCCGGTGGACGGTAAGATATTGACCACTTTCTCCAATAAGAGCAATGCCAGTCGCGGCCTCGATATTGCCGGATCGCGAGGACAGCCGGTCAGAGCCGCGGCGCCTGGCCAGGTGGTTTACCAGGGTAATGGTCTGCGTGGATACGGAAAATTGGTCGTTATTAAGCACAGCAACGATTATCTGAGCGCCTACGCACACAATGATGCTATCCATGTTAGTGAAAATGAAGTGGTCAAAGCGGGGCAAAGAATCGCGGATGTTGGTAGTAGCGGCTCTGCGAGAGACAAACTGCATTTTGAAATTCGCTATAAAGGCAAGCCGGTTGATCCGCTAAATTACCTGCCAGAATTAAGATAACACTGACAATTTAAGATTTTTTTTAAAAACCTAAAGTTATATTAACCACAGTCGATAAGAGATCTGTAGCTATCAAAAGTATAGTGTAGACGCGAACTCTTTGTTTAGAAAATTAAATAAGTAGACGTCAATAATTCACGTAACGTGAAACAATAAGCATAAAAATTTGGTAATGGATTATCTGGATGTTTAAGGGCGTTACTCATGTGGAACAAATGGGTAACTACATCTTTCAGGACATTCGTCCTTTCGGTGGAGAGCAGGGTATGGCAAGTCAAAAAACCAATAATAAAGTAGCAGTAAAGACTGATAATATAGATTTGGTTGAACCTAATAACGAACAATTAAAGAAAATCGGTGCCGAAGAAAAAACCAAAAAAACCAGCTATCGCCGTGATGGTGGTTTTGATGCAACTCAAATGTATCTTGGTGAAATCGGTGCCTCTCCACTGTTAACCGCGCAAGAAGAAGTTTACCTCGCCCGAAAATCACTCAAAGGTTGTGAAGCATCGCGCAAGCACATGATTGAAAGTAATCTGCGCCTGGTGGTAAAAATTGCCCGCCGCTACAACAACCGGGGATTGGCACTGCTGGACCTGATTGAAGAGGGCAATCTGGGACTGATTCGAGCGGTTGAGAAATTCGACCCCGAACGTGGCTTTCGATTCTCAACTTACGCGACCTGGTGGATTAGACAGACTATCGAGCGCGCAATAATGAATCAAACGCGCACGATTCGCTTGCCGATTCATGTGGTTAAAGAGCTGAATGTTTATTTACGAGCGTCGCGTGAGCTGGCGCAAAAGCTTGACCACGAGCCGACCGCTGAAGATATCGCTGAAAAACTGGGGAAACCAGTTGAAACAGTGTCACGCATGTTAGGCCTCAATGAAAGAATTTCGTCGGTGGATTGTCCCATCGGCAACGATAACGATAAGCTGCTGCTAGATACCATCGCCGATGAGCGAGAGTGCGGGCCGTCAAATCGTCTGCAGGCTGAAGACTTAAAACAGAGTATTGAGTTCTGGCTAGATCAGTTAGGCGAAAAACAAAAAGAAGTCTTGGCCCGAAGATTCGGTCTGTTAAGTTACGAAGCCGCGACGTTGGAAGATGTTGGAATAGAAATTGGTTTGACGCGTGAGCGGGTAAGGCAGATCCAAGTAGAAGCATTACGGCGCTTACGTTTTATGCTGGAACGACAGGGTTTGTCCCTGGCCAGTATTTTTAATGTTTGACGTTTGGTGTTTGGTTTTTTGAGGCTGGCCCTTTAAGATCAGGCTTGAGTCAGGTTTAATTGTCCCCTGTGTAAGAAGTTATAGCGCATCTGTGATGCGCTTTTTTTGCGCGTTACACCCCGGCGTTGATCGAGAGGGCGTGAATATCGGTTTGCATTAGGTCGCCAAGTGTCTGATATACCAACTGTTGTTGTTTTAGTCGACTCAAGCCGTCAAAGCTTTCACTACGAATTTTTACGCTAAAGTGCCCCTTACCGGAACGAGCACCCTCGTGACCGGCGTGTAGGTGGCTGTCGTCTGAAATTTCGAGTGAACTAGGTGAAAGTTTTGTCTCAAGCAGCTCACGAATCCGTTTAACTCTTTCCTGATTATTCATCTGATATACCACATTGGTTTAGTCGTTATTGGTCAACCTGTGCTCAACCCAATTGGCGGGGCACAGAAGGCGCCGTCTAAGCTTCAGGGCAAGACCAGGTTGAAAGGTTTAACACTCACGGACTTGTAAACGCCCGCTTCCACATAGGGATCAGACGCCGCCCAATCCTCAGCTGCGATCAGGCTCGAAAATTCTGCCACGACTAGACTACCGGTAAATCCAGCGTCGCCCGGATCGCAATTGTCAATCGCGGGGTGTGGGCCTGCCAGGATGAGTCGGCCCTGTGTTTTTAGTTCCTGCAGTCGGGCAAGGTGAGATTCTCGGGCCTGTTTGCGTAAAGGTAAGCTGTCTTCAATATCTTTCGATAGAACGGCGTACAGCATTTAGTTTTCCTTATCGGTTGAGTCAGTGATGGTAGTATCTTGTTCCGTTGCTTCCTCTGGAAAGTAGGGAAACAAACGATAAATGGTATAAAATAAGAGTGTCAGGGTAAGGCCCATCAGCCCAAAAAGTTTAAACTTGACCCAGAAAGCTTCAGAAAAATTATAGGCGACGTAGAGATTAACAAAACCAAAAATCAAATAAGCCGCAGGCCAGCTTAAATTAATCGATTTCCAGACTTTCTGCGGTACTTCCATCATATCTTCCAGCGCCGCTTGTAGCATGTCCTGAACCAGAAATTTCTTGCTGACAAATTGGCGGAATAAAAAGATAGCAGCCATCAACCAGACCACAATACTGGCTTTCCATTGCACAAACTCCGGATTTCGTAGCAAGAGGGTGAGCGCTCCAAAAACAAGCGTGATCAGCAACGTCCACAAATGTAGTTTTTCAAATTTACCGCTAATTAGACGTGCCCCAAAAGTCTGAATAACCGCCGCGATCATCAGGGCTTGCACGGCGGGGTACATGGGTTGCTCCGCACTCGAATAAGAGTAAACGCCGACAAAAATGGCGAGGGGGAAAAAATCCAGGAAAAACTTCATTGATCGCTAAGAACCTCTAAAAAATAACAGTGAACCTGTTTGTGGCGCTAATGTTATCATATCTTTTCGTTTGATCTCGTGTCTCGCCCAATTTATTAGGCCCCTGGATTGAACGAAAAATCAGCGACTTTATTTGAAAGCGTTCAATTTATTTGTCTGGATTATTCTTCAGACGCCGGCGCAGTAGAGTACTTGCCTGTTGTAGTTAATATCAACTTTTAGAGCCAGGAAATCCGATGAAGTTCGATTTTCATTGCCATAGTAATTTGTCTGACGGGTTTCTCTCACCACAGGAGCTGGTCGATTACGCTTGCGAGCGTGATATCCAATTGCTGGCGCTTACCGATCATGACGATGTGGGTGGGACGACATTAATGAAAGCGACTATCGAGCAACGTGCGCTATCACTTAAATTAGTCGAAGGCGTTGAAATCTCGGCAATGAGTGATTTTGGTGAAGTCCATATTGTCGGTTTAAACGTGGACCCTACCAATTCCAATTTAACTCAGGCGTTATCGCAGCAAAAACAGCAACGATGGCAGCGAATCGAAGATATCGACCATCAACTGGCTCGACTGGGAATTGAAGGCGTGCTTGCAGGAGTAAAGGAACTTGCCCTGCAGATACCCACACGCAGCCACGTCGCGCGCGTTTTGGTTGATTCAGGTTACGCCAAAGACTTTCAACAGGCATTTAAGCGATATATTGGTAAAAAGGCTAAAGTCAAGACCGCGAAAAACTGGATGCCGTTAGACGACGCGGTCGAAAAAATTAAGCAGGCTGGGGGGATCGCTATCCTGGCTCATCCCACCCGTTACCCGTTATCCAATCGAAAACTGGGTTATCTGATTGAGGCATTCGCGCAAGCGGGTGGTGAGGCGTTGGAGCTGTCCTATCCCAGTTTAAATCGTGATAAGCAAAACTGGCTTAATCTGCATCGTGAAAAAAACCAAATGCTGGCATCTTCCGGGTCAGATTTTCACTACCCAGACCTTCGCTGGACCGATCTGGGGCGATTCCCGCCTCTGGATAGCCAAATCCCGCATGTAAAGGAGTGGCTGTTGGAAAAAAATCAAGCATTGCGAGTTGAATTGAGTCAGTCTTGCGCACGGGACTAACTTAGAAAAATTCATTTAAAAGGGGCGCTTTAGTGCACCCTTGATAAAAATGTATCAGAACATGAAGAGGTGACTAGACTAACTATTTGATTTGCTTGATAATCAGCCGGTCAGATTGACTATAAATTAAGGGATGAAACATGACTCAGTTTTATGAAATTCATGCGCAAAATCCGCAGCCAAGATTGATTTCCCAGGCCGTTGCTCTGGTAAGAAGCGGCGGATTAATTGTTTATCCCACCGATTCAGGATACGCGCTCGGATGTCATATTGGCGACAAGAAAGCGCTGGATCGCATCCGACGGATCCGAAAACTGGACAAAGCGCATAACTTTACTCTGGTCTGTCGTGATCTATCAGAGCTGGCAATGTATGCGCGTGTCGATAACGCTTCGTTTCGGGTCATCAAAAACCACACGCCAGGGCCATACACCTTTGTATTAAGAGCCACGCCTGAAGTGCCGAACAGACTACAACACCCAAAAAAGAAAACTATTGGCATACGGGTGCCAGAAAATCAGATAGCGTTGGAGTTATTAGAATCACTCGGCGAACCCTTAATGAGCACCTCCCTGATTTTGCCCGATCAGGAAGTGACACTGGCGGATCCCGACGAAATATATGAAGTATTAGATGGCAAAGTTGACCTGGTGATCAATGGCGGCTTCGTCAATGACCAAGCCACAACGGTCGTCAATATGCTGGATGGATACCCTCAAATTCTGCGTTATGGCGCCGGTAACTGGGACGATTTTGAATAGAAAATAAACGACCTTTGTATGGTTAAGTGCTGATCGAAAAATTTTAATAGATTAATCTACTCAGAGATTGCAATCAGCCGGACATCGGATATAATTGCTCGCTCAATTTCAGGGCAATCGCCCACATTGCAATGCCAGAGTGGTGAAATTGGTAGACGACGTGCAGGAAGCACGAGTGTCGCGAAGGACAGGAGTCCGAGAGCGACCACAGGGACGACGTGGAACGTCGTG
>Ga0316209_1000541_pt1 | contig 63478 bp, 61 predicted proteins | sample 6monopyrite_MG_FD_204945 | JGI IMG/M metagenome (GOLD analysis project Ga0316209, IMG submission 204945) | Microbial mat bacterial communities from mineral coupon in-situ incubated in ocean water Damariscotta River, Maine, United States -... | ecosystem: Environmental > Aquatic > Marine >... | reverse complement strand
TTTATAATTCATTATTCTAGACTACTTATATCCTTTATACACAGGCATAAAAAAGGGGAGCTAAGCCCCCCTCTTTTTTATTACTAAAATAGTTAATGCATCAATTATTTGTAGTAATCAATCATACCTTCTAATGAAACAGGCTTGATCTTGTCTGCTTGACCCGCAGAACCGAATGCTTCGAAACGTGCTTTACAGATTTCTTTCATCGCAGCTGTAGATTCTTTCAGGAATTTACGTGGATCAAAGTTAGCTGGGTTTTCAGCAAGGAACTTACGAACCGAACCAGTAGATGCCATACGTAAGTCAGTATCGATGTTAACTTTACGTACACCAGACTTAATACCGTTAACGATTTCTTCAACAGGTACACCGTAAGTTTGACCCATGTCACCGCCGTAGTTGTTAATGATTTCCAACCAGTCCTGTGGCACTGAAGATGAACCGTGCATTACCAGGTGAGTATTTGGCAATTTAGCATGGATTTCTTTGATACGGTCAATACGTAGAATTTCACCAGTAGGCTCTTTAGTGAACTTATAAGCGCCGTGCGAAGTACCGATAGCAATAGCAAGTGCATCACAATTAGTCTGCTCAACAAAGTCAGCTGCTTCATCAACACTTGTTAAAAGCATATCTAAATCAAGCTTGCCTTCAGCGCCGTGACCGTCTTCTTCACCCATTTCACCCGTTTCTAAAGAACCCAGACAACCTAGCTCGCCTTCAACTGATACACCACCAGCGTGAGCCATTTTTACAACTTCTTTAGTTACAGCAACATTGTACTCGAAAGAAGAAGGCGTCTTCATATCAGCCATCAAAGAACCGTCCATCATTACTGATGAGAAGCCAGACTGGATAGAACGTAAACATACTGCAGGCTCTGAACCGTGATCCTGATGCATAACAACAGGAATGTGTGGGTACATTTCAATGGCAGCAGAAATCAGGTGACGTAGGAATGGTTCGCCTGCATATGAACGAGCACCTGCAGAACCCTGCATGATTACTGGGCTGTTAACTTCATCAGCAGCTTGCATGATTGCATGAACCTGCTCCATGTTGTTAACGTTAAACGCTGGCATGCCGTAGCTGTTTTCAGCTGCATGATCTAGTAATTGGCGTAGTGATACTAATGCCATAATATTTACTCCTTAAACAAGGTTATTAAGTCTAAAAAACTGTATAAACGCCGTAACGCGTAGTGGCCTACTCAGCCAATAATTGTTTACGGCTTCTGTGAATCTTTTATGTCTCCAATGGTGACCACTTTCATTGCATTGGTACCACCACTTTGTTCGCCCAACGCATCACCACGGGTAATAATCAGTCTGTTGCCGTCTTTCACAATACCTTTTTCTTTCAAAAGACCTGCAACGGTAGAGCTGATATTGTAATCACCCACTTGATCAAAATCGATACTTGTTGGGTATACACCCCGGTACAAGGTTACCTTACGACGTGTCTGCTGGTGTCGCGTCATTGCATAGATGGGAATACCCGAGCTAATACGTGACATCCACAATACCGTAGAACCCGATTCTGTTAATGCCGCAATACCATCTACATCAAGATGATTAGCCGTATACATAGTCGCCATTGCAATTGCTTCATCAACCTTACCAAAAGTTAATTCCATACGGTGATCTGAAATTTTAGCGCGTGCATGCTGCTCTGCAGACTGACAAATACGCCCCATTGCCTCAACCGTTTCAACAGGGAATTTACCAGCCGCAGTTTCACCAGATAACATCACTGCATCTGTACCATCATGCACTGCGTTGGCCACGTCAAATACTTCTGCACGTGTTGGAATCGAGCTATCAATCATTGATTCCATCATCTGTGTAGCCGTAATAACTACCCGATCCATACTTCGTGCCCGGGCAATTAGATCTTTCTGGATAGCAGGTAATTCTGCGTCACCAACCTCTACACCCAGGTCACCACGGGCAACCATAATAGCATCTGAGGCTTCAATGATTTCATCAATAACATCAAGGGCTTCAGCGCGCTCAATTTTAGATACGATTGCGCCATAGCCACCTGCATCACGCACTAGCTTACGTGCCTGAACAATATCATCTGCCGTTTTAGGGAATGAGATCGCGATGTAATCAGCCTGTATTCTGGCTGCTGACTTAATGTCTTCTTTATCTTTGTCCGTTAACGCCGGAGCAGATAAACCACCGCCCAATAAATTAATGCCTTTTTTATCTGACAGGTAACCATCGTGCACAACGCTACAATGAATCTTCATCCCATCAACACTAACCACATCAAGCAATAAACGGCCATCATCTAGTAATAGTCGATTACCTGGCTTTACGTCCTTTGGCAAAGTTTTGTATGTAATACCTACCGCTTCAATAGTACCTGCAGCAGGATCCATATCCGCATCCAGGCAAAACTTATCACCTTCTTTGAGGAATATTTTCCCGTCAATGAAACGTTCTGTTCTAATTTTAGGACCTTGCATATCTGCAAGTACGCCTACTACACGACCGCATTTTTCAGCCGCAGCACGCACCATTTCGGCTCGGCGCTCCTGCTCTTCGTGTGTGCCGTGTGAATAATTCAAACGCACCACATCAACACCAGCGTTAACCAGTCTTTCAATAACTTCAGGTGTGTCAGTTGCAGGACCTAATGTCGCTACGATTTTTGTTCTACGCAAGGGTAGAACCTCCTCTTTAATTTTGCCGCTCAATTATATTTACTACTTTAATGTTTTGTTGTTACAAATATTGAACACCATATGGCGTTCACATAAACTTATTTTACTGACTATATAAAAAGGCGAAACCGAGGTTCCGCCTTTTTGTTTTAGCCTTTTGCTCTTGCTTCAAGCATTGCAACAGCAGGTAATTCCTTACCTTCAAGGAACTCAAGGAATGCGCCACCGCCTGTAGAGATGTATGAAACCTTATCGGCAATATTGTATTTATCTACCGCGGCTAAAGTGTCGCCACCGCCTGCAATTGAGAACGCTGGAGATTCTGCAATCGCCATTGAAATAGCTTTAGTGCCTTCACCAAACTGATCAAACTCGAAAACACCAACGGGACCATTCCAAACAATTGTTCCGGCATTCTTAATTACTTCAGCAAGTGCTGCTGCAGAATCAGGGCCGATATCAAAAATCATATCGTCATCTGCACACTCACTAACATCTTTTAAAGTTGCTTCTGCAGTTTCTGCAAATTCTTTAGCACAAACGATATCAGTAGGAACAGGAATACTACCACCACGCGACTCTGCATCTGCCGTTAATTTCTTTGCTGTATCAACTAAATCTTCTTCGTAAAGTGATTTACCAACATTGTGGCCTTGAGCCGCAATAAAAGTATTTGCAATACCACCACCAACAATTAATTGATCAACTATTTTAGAAAGCGATTCAAGAACAGTTAGTTTTGTAGAAACTTTAGAGCCACCAACAATCGCAACCATTGGACGCTTAGGATTATCTAGCGCCTTACCTAATGCATCTAACTCGCCCGCAAGTAAAGGTCCTGCACATGCTGTTGGCGCAAATGTGCCTGCACCATGAGTAGATGCCTGCGCACGGTGAGCCGTACCAAATGCATCCATTACATAAACATCACACAATGCTGCATATTGCTTAGATAAAGCTTCGTCGTTTTTCTTTTCGCCTTTATTGAAGCGAACATTTTCTAAAATAACAACTTCACCATCAGCAAGCTCAGGCGCATTATCCAGGTAATCTTTAACCAGCTTAACTTCTTTACCAACTGATTCAGTTAGGTAATTCGCTACAGGCAATAATGAAAACTCATCCGCTGGCTCACCTTCTGTAGGGCGACCAAGATGTGACATAAGCATAACTTTAGCGCCTGCTTTAATGCAGTGCTCAATAGTGGGCATAGATGCCTCAATACGCTTTGCACTTGTTACTTTACCGTCTTTAACAGGTACATTTAAATCCTGACGAATTAAAACGCGCTTACCGGCAAGATCAAGATCAGTCATCTTTATTACTGACATGGATTACTCCTAAAAAATAAATTAATTTTAAAAACTGTTTGTTAAATTTTATTGGTTAAATAAATAACTTAACGAACAATTCTTAAAGCATTAACAATGCTACGCTTTGTTACGCTTTAGCATTCATCAATGCAATCGTTGTATCAATCATGCGATTCGAAAAACCCCATTCATTGTCATACCATGAACAAACCTTTACCAGGTCACCACCTGTAACACGCGTTAGCGTTGCGTCAAAATTTGATGTAGTACTGGTATGGTTAAAATCTACCGATACCAGCGGGCTATTGTTATAAGCCAACACATCGCCATCTGCCGCTTCCTTCATAATGGCGTTAATTTCTTCTACCGTTGTGTCACGACTGGCCGTAAACGTTAAATCAACCAGCGACACATTAATGGTAGGCACACGTACCGCAAAGCCATCCAGCTTTCCATTCAATTCCGGTAACACCAAACCAACTGCGGCAGCTGCACCGGTTTTAGTTGGAATCATCGAACTGGTTGCCGAACGCGCACGACGCAGATCCGTATGATATACATCCGTTAACACCTGGTCATTGGTGTAGGAATGAATCGTCGTCATCAAGCCTTTTTCAATGCCGATTTTTTCATGAATAGGCTTAACCATTGGCGCCAGACAGTTAGTTGTGCACGATGCATTTGAAACCACCGTATCCGTTACTTTCAACGTATCGTGATTCACACCAAAAACTATAGTCGCATCTACACCATGGCCACCGGGTGCTGATATAACTACTTTCTTCGCACCACCTTCAATGTGCAAGGATGCTTTATCTTTACTCGCGAAAAAGCCAGTACACTCATGAACCACATCTACACCTAACTCACCCCAGGGTAATTTAGATGGATCACGTTCACCTAACACACGAATTTTATCACCGTTGACGACCATATAATCGCCATCAACAGATACCTCACCAGGAAAACGCCCATGCGCCGTATCGTATTGCGTTAAATGTGCATTGGTATAAGCATCACCCAGATCATTTATTGCAACAACCTGAACTTCATCAGTACGACCCGACTCATAAACTGCACGCAAAATATTACGACCAATACGTCCATAACCATTTATCGCAATTTTAATCGCCATGCTTTTACCTTTAAATCCAAAGTTAATTTCAAATTACCAACTTTGAACGCAATTCCTTAACTAAATTCAATAATAAAAACTGAATTTTTAAAACCTATTTGCCAAGCAGCCTAAACAAGGCAACTTGGCAAATAAGTTTAAGTTTAAAGGGCAAGTAATATCAATTGATACAACCCACCCTTTAAATTCTTTTACTGATGACTTTGTAATCAAACTACGAAGTCATCAAATTAAGAAAGATTTTGTTCGAGAGCAAGGCTTAGGAAAATTTTGAGATGTTAAGCGTACACTAGTACGCGATCATTCAAAATTTTCCGACAACGCCGCTATCGGACAAAAGATTCTTAATTTGCGGCTACGTGCTCTACGAAACGCATCATGTTACAAGTGTAACCGTACTCATTGTCGTACCAGGAAACCAGCTTAACGAAAGTACCGTCTAGTGCGATGCCTGCTTCTGAATCAAAGATTGAAGAGTAGCCAACGCCACGGAAATCAGTAGAAACAACTTTTTCGTCTGTGTAACCCAGTGTCTTAGAGATATCACCTGATTCAGACTGCGCTTTCATTTCTGCACAAATTTCTTCGTATGTTGCTGCTTTATCTAACTCAACAGTAAGGTCAACTACAGATACGTCTGAAGTAGGAACACGGAAAGCCATACCCGTTAGTTTGCCGTTAAGTTCTGGAAGAACAACGCCAACCGCCTTAGCTGCACCCGTTGAAGATGGGATGATATTTTCTAAAATACCACGACCACCGCGCCAGTCTTTCATTGAAGGGCCGTCAACCGTTTTCTGTGTTGCAGTAGCCGCATGAACAGTCGTCATAAGACCACGCTTGATGCCCCACTTGTCATTGATAACTTTAGCCATTGGAGCCAGGCAGTTAGTTGTGCAAGAAGCTGCAGAAACAATTTTCTGACCTGCATATGTTTCGTGGTTAACACCGTATACGAACATTGGAGTTGCATCTTTAGATGGAGCAGATTGAACAACTTTCTTCGCGCCTGCATCGATGTGCTTCTGGCAGCTTTCTTCAGTTAGGAAGAAACCAGTACAATCGATAACGATATCTGCATCAACATCGCCCCACTTAAGATCAGAAGGGTCACGCTCAGCAGTTAAACGGATTTCCTTACCGTCAACAATCATTGCGCCTTCTTTGTGTGAAACTTCACCTGCGAAACGACCGTGTACTGAATCGTACTTAAGCATGTATGCCAGGTAGTCAGCATCTAGAAGATCGTTGATACCAACAATCTCGATGTCTTTAAATTCATTGTAAACTGCACGGAATACCATACGGCCGATACGACCAAAACCGTTAATACCTACTTTAATAGCCATTACATTTTCCTCGGTTATATTTTAATTAAAATTAATAATTCTTTACGTCGCTGCTGCGTAGGCAGTAGCCCAGTGACTTGCGAATACTAAAGTCACTGGATCCCTGCCTGCGCAGGGATGACAGCAATTTTTTTACTTACAGTACGCTTTCAACTGTTTTAACAACGTTTTCTACAGTGAAGCCAAACTCTTTAAATAACTCACCCGCTGGTGCTGACTCACCGAAGTGATCAATACCAACTACTGCATCTGCGTACTTGTACCATGCATCAGTAACCGCCGCTTCAACAGCAACTGTTGGAACACCTTTAACTAATACAGATGATTTGTATGCAGCATCTTGCGCATCAAAAACGTTGGTAGAAGGCATAGATACAACACGAACCTTCTTACCAGACATTGCCTCAGCAGCACCTGTTGCAAGTGCAACTTCAGAGCCTGTACCGATAATGATTGCATCAGGCGTACCTTCACAATCTTTCAGGATGTAACCACCCTTAGTGATATCAGCAATTTGCGCTGCGCTACGTTCGTTATGCGGCAAACCCTGGCGAGAGAAGATAAGACATGAAGGACCACCTTTACGCTCAGCCGCCTGCTGCCATGCAACTGCAGATTCAACTGCATCACATGGACGCCATACCGCCATATTTGGGATCATACGTAGTGTAGGTATCTGCTCAACAGGCTGGTGAGTTGGACCATCTTCGCCCAAACCGATTGAGTCATGAGAGAACACGAACAAGCTGCGGATCTTCATCAGTGCAGCCATACGTAATGCATTACGTGCATACTCAGAGAACATTAAGAAAGTTGCACCGAATGGAATTAAACCACCGTGTAAAGCCATACCGTTCATGATTGCGCTCATACCAAACTCACGTACACCGTAGTTCAGGTAGTTAGCATCTTCATTGTCGATCATTGGCTTATAACCAGACCATTCAGTCAGGTTAGAACAACCAAGGTCAGCAGAACCACCAAACATTTCTGGAAGCATTGGAGAATAAGCTTCGATTGCCGCTAGTGATGCCTGACGTGTTGCAGGGCTTTTCGCGTCTGCATTAACAGAAGCAATATATTCAGCTGATTTAGCTGCCCAGTCAGCTGGTAAGTCACCCGCCATACGACGTTCGAATTCAGCTGCTAACTCAGGGAATGCTGCTTTATATGCTGCAAACTTTTCGTTCCATGCCGCTTCTGCTTTAGCGCCTTTGTCTTTTGCATCCCAACCAGCATACACATCTTTAGGCACTTCAAATGAACCATGATCCCAACCTAAAGCGGCTTTAGTTAAGTTGATTTCTTCTTCACCTAATGGTGCGCCGTGACATGCGTGGCTACCTGCTTTATTAGGTGAACCAAAACCGATTGTAGTTTTACAGCAAATCATTGTTGGCTTGTCTGTCATAGCTTTCGCCATTTCAGTTGCCTTAGCGATAGCTTCTGGATCATGCCCATCAACATCTGCAATTACATGCCAGCCGTAAGATTCAAAACGCTTAGGCGTATCGTCTGTAAACCAGCCTTCAACGTGACCATCGATAGAAATACCGTTGTCATCCCAGTAAGCAATCAGCTTACCCAGGCCTAAAGTACCCGCAAGAGAACAAGCCTCATGTGAAATACCTTCCATCAAACAACCATCACCCAGGAATACATATGTGTTGTGATCAACTATATCGTGACCTTTCTGGTTGAACTGGCCAGCCATTGTCTTTTCAGCAATCGCCATACCAACAGCATTTGTGATGCCCTGACCTAGAGGACCAGTAGTCGTTTCAACACCTGGCGCATAACCGTACTCAGGATGGCCTGGAGTTTTAGAATGTAACTGACGGAACTGCTTAAGGTCTTCGATGCTTAAATCGTAACCAGTTAAGTGAAGCAGTGAGTAAATCAGCATTGAGCCGTGACCATTGGAAAGAATAAAACGGTCGCGATCAGCCCAGTTAGGATTTGCCGGGTTGTGGTTCATGTTGTCGTTCCACAATACTTCAGCAATGTCCGCCATACCCATTGGCGCACCAGGGTGACCAGAATTTGCTTTTTGTACTGCATCCATACTTAGTGCACGGATTGCATTAGCAAGCTCTTTGCGTGATGACATAGGATATCTCCAATCAAGTTTTAAAAATTGTGAGCCACCATATCTATTAAACGCGACATGGCGGCAGAAATTATATTTTCAGTTTACTGCCGATGACTTAAGCAGCAGCGGGATCTTGTCCCACTCTAATAAAGGGGCGCTATTTTCCCTTACTTCGACCCATTCAGCAACTCAATCCTCATAAATACCCCTGCCCAATCACTAATTTACGCCCAAACATGATATTTTTCAGCCGCATAAAAACAAAAAAAAGCACCATAAATATGATGCTTTTCAATTAGATAGAGAGCGTCGCAAGCTACTTGAGCGATATTTTTAAGCGGCAGTTTTTTTATTCACCCATAAAAACTCAAAATAAGCTCATCTGCAAATCTGACCCCAGGAATGGTGATTTTACGCCTCATCTATCCATTTAATAGAGCACCCCATGCTAGGCACCTGCTCATCCGGCCCCTTACCCGTCTCCGCAACCTGCTTCATGCCTTCAAACAAATCTCTACGCGCAGTTTCCGGCGCAGCTTCTTTTCGGCTTTCATCAAGGCGACCCCGGTACTGCAACTTCAAGTCGGCGTTATACCCAAAGAAATCCGGCGTACAAACCGCGCCATATTGCTTAGCCACCTGTTGTGTCTCGTCCAGCAAATAAGGAAAACTAAAACCAAGTTCAGCAGAAATCTTTTTCATATTTTCAAAAGAGTCTTCATCATACTGGGAAGGGTCATTCGACATAATGGCCACTGTATTCACCCCTAGAGCCTTCAGTTCACGAGTATCACGCACAATTCGATCTCTAATAGACTTTACATAAGGGCAATGATTGCAGATAAACATCACCAGCAAGCCGTTTTCGCCGGCACAATCAGCCAGGTTCCAGGTATTTCCGTCGACACCGGGCAACGAAAAATCAATTGCTGGCAAATCAAAATCACACACAGGGGGCTGCAGACTAACCATATATCACCTTAATTATCATTAATTTTCACACACACTAACCATGCCAGCAATTAAGCAAAGGATAAAGCAACAAAGACCATGGAATTAACTTGATTAATTTCGGTCTACACTGTAGCCATAACATAACACCCTTGATATAATGCGTGGTTCAGTTTTGAATTCTCGTAAGGTTTAGCGGAAGACCATGAGCAAAAAAGATCAGCAGTCAGAAGACCTACCAGAATCACCGGTAGAAGCACCAGAGAACGTACCCGGCAAGCAGGACAAGCAGTCTCTCCTCAAGCAACTCATCGCTAAAGGAAAAGAGCAGGGCTATCTCACTTATGCCGAAGTAAACGATCACCTACCCCAGGAAATTGTTGACCCCGAGCAAGTCGAAGACATTATCAATATGATAAATGACATGGGCATTGCCGTCCATGAAGTCGCACCTGACACAGATTCTTTAGTACTAACAGACGCTAGCGCAACAGATGATACCGCAGCAGAAGAAGCAGCTGCCGCATTAGCCTCTATCGAAAACGAATTCGGCCGCACCACTGACCCCGTACGCATGTACATGCGTGAAATGGGCACAGTAGAACTACTTACGCGTGAAGGCGAAATCGCCATTGCAAAGCGTATAGAAGAAGGCCTTAAGCAGGTAATGGTCGCACTTGGCACAAACCCTCGCACAATTTCACAAGTTCTAAAAACTGTTGATAAAATCGAAGCCGAAGAAGTTCGCCTTACCGACTTAATCAATGGTTTCCGCAGTGATGACAGCGATGAAATCGCACAGCCCGCATCTGGCCCGGCAGCTGACCGTGAAGACGACGACGAAGACGAAGTTATTGTAGACACAGGCCCGGATCCAGAGCGCGCAGCTGAGCAATTCAAGTTACTGGCTAAAGCTCATGCAAAAGTTATTAAGGCACTTGAAAAGAACAACAAAAAAGCCACGCTAAAAGCACGCGAAGAAATGGCCGTTGTCTTTATGGAGCTAAAATTCCTGCCAGTCATTATTATCGCCATGACAAAAGAAGTACGCGCCACTATTGATCGCGTACGTACGCATGAGCGCCACGCATTAAATCTGTGCGTCAATAAAGCAAAGATGCCACGTAAAACATTTATCCAATCCTTCCCTGAAAACGAAACCAATCAAAAATGGATTGATCAGTTTCTGGACGGACATGAATACTCAGAAAAATTGGGCGTATTCTCTCCTGAAATAAAGCAGGCGCAAAATAAACTGGGCATGCTTGAAAAAGGCTACGGCCTAAGCATCACCGATATTAAAGAGATCAATCGCAAGATGTCGATTGGTGAAGCCAAAGCCCGTCGTGCGAAAAAAGAGATGGTTGAAGCTAACTTACGTCTGGTTATCTCAATTGCTAAAAAATACACCAACCGTGGCCTGCAGTTCCTCGATTTAATCCAGGAAGGCAATATCGGCTTAATGAAAGCCGTAGATAAATTTGAATACCGTCGCGGTTACAAGTTCTCTACCTATGCCACATGGTGGATTCGTCAGGCAATCACTCGTTCGATTGCTGACCAGGCACGCACCATTCGTATCCCGGTTCACATGATTGAAACCATCAATAAGCTGAACCGAATTTTCCGCCAGATGCTTCAAGAGAAAGGCCGTGAGCCCACACCTGAAGAATTAGCAGAAAAAATGGAAATGCCAGAAGATAAGGTTCGCAAGGTATTAAAAATTGCCAAAGAACCTATTTCAATGGAAACACCGATTGGTGATGATGAAGATTCTAACCTGGGTGATTTTATTGAAGACATCAATATTATGTCACCTGTCGATTCCGCCACCGGTGAATCGCTACGCGAATCAACAAAAGATATTTTATCTACATTGACTCCCCGCGAAGCAAAGGTACTACGTATGCGCTTTGGTATTAACATGAATACCGACCATACATTAGAAGAAGTAGGCAAACAGTTTGACGTTACCCGTGAACGTATTCGCCAAATTGAAGCCAAGGCATTACGCAAGTTACGCCACCCTTCTCGCGCAGAACATCTGCGCAGCTTTATCGGCGAAGAATAAAAGCTTGTTCATTCAGAGCAGACGCATATAATACGCGTCTGCTTTTTATTGGATTGAATACTATTCCGTAAAGCAGCAATAAAAAATAAGGGCCCGTAGCTCAGTTGGTTAGAGCGTCCGACTCATAATCGGCAGGTCGAGTGTTCGAGTCACTCCGGGCCCACCATTTTTAACACCCTTACAAGCCAGCCAAGCTCCAACATTTTTTCTTAACGCTCACGCTTAGCACCCAACTCGCGCTTCCTCCCAGACAATAAACTAGCACATTGCTTTTCGGACAGCCTCGAACATTAACTTCATACTTACCACGCATTTAGCCACATTCATGTAAGACTTTAAAAAATCTCCACTTTAACCCTACGCAACTATTGCGCAACGGCTAGCAGTCTATTATGTTCTATGTACCCCCTCTAATTTTGGTAGCGCCTTAAGGCATTTATATGACAAAGTTTCGCTTAAATTCAGCATTTCTCGGCCTATGCTTTGCTACCTCACTTTCATCCACCTCCTTTGCCGACACCAATGATAAACTGGAACATTTTATCTCTTTAAGCCTTGAAGACCTGATAAGCCTTGAAACAACAATTGCAACAGCCTCAAAGCGCACCGCCAGTAAAGCGCCCGCCGTTATAAGTGTAATCACCGCCGACGACCTGAAAGCCACCGGAGCCACCAACTTAACCGATGCATTACAAAATGTCCCAGGCATTCATGTAAGAACAGATGCCTTTGGCAATCGACCTCTGGTACATTTTCGCGGCGCAAATGCTACGCAAACCCTACTGATGATAAATGGCAACTCGATGCGCGACCTGATTTGGGGTTTTGGGATTTTCTGGAAAGGCATGCCTGTCAGCGCAATTGAGCGCATAGAAATTATTCGCGGCCCGGGTTCTGCTTTATTTGGTGCCGATGCCATTGCAGGCGCAATAAACGTCATTACCAAAACTGCGGGGCAAATTAAGCACTCAGAAGCAGGCGTTCGAACAGGTAGCTTCAACACCAGAACGGCCTGGATGCAACACGGTGATAACTGGCAGGGCATTGAAATAGGCTTCACTGCAGAACTATATGATACAGAAGGATATAACCCCTTAATACCCGTAGACCGCCAGGCTGCTTTTGAAGACCAAACATTTGCAAGCAACGCCACACTCTCTCCTGGCAATGCCCAGTATGGCTGGCGCAATCAGGATGTTCGCTTTTCTGCCGCAAAAGATCACTGGCGGCTTCAAGCAGATTATACGCGACGTAGCGACCTTGAAATCGGCCTCACGGGCTTTGGCGTACTAGACCCCGTCACCCAGGGCAACGACGAACGCTTTAATCTTGACCTGTTTTACAATAACGACACCCTAGGCAAACACTGGACACTGGATGCTGAGCTACGCCTTCAACACCTGTCTTATAACTCTGGCAACGGCTTTCAGGAGCGCCCACCCGGCTATACGGATAACACTGGCACATACCCAGACGGTCTTATTAATATTAACCGCTCTTCTGAGAGAAGCATTATTTTTGAAGTCAGCACACTGTATAGCGGCATCAAAGATCACTCAATACGCCTCGGCGGTGGCCACACCTCGCAGGATTTATATTCTGTTAAGCACCTGCAAAATTTCGGCACAGCGCCTGATGGCAGCGATATTATTGCCGGCAGCCCACTGGTCGACTTATCCGGCAGCTCATATGCATTTTCCCCGGAAAAAATACGTCACATAAACCAGTTTTTTCTAGAAGACACCTGGAACTTTGCACCTGACTGGGAACTCACCGCAGGTGCACGTTATGATAATTATTCAGATTTTGGCAGCACCACCAACCCGCGGCTTGCGCTGGTATGGCAAACGACTAATAAACTCACCAGCAAGCTGATATATGGGCAGGCATTTAGAGCGCCATCTTATCAGGAACTTTTTGTGGAAACCTCACGCGCACTACCCAACCCTGACCTTAATCCTGAGCGCTCAGAAACACTCGACCTGGCCTTTTCATATTCAGCAACAAAAAATTGGCTTGTAAACCTTAATTTATTTCATTTTGATCAAAGCGACTTAATTAGTCGCATTACTGTTGCAGGGCTATCTAAAAAACAGTTTCAAAACACTGACAACTACACCATTCGCGGAGTAGAACTCGATACACACTGGCAAGCCTCAAAACAACTTAACATTTCTGCCAACTACACATTGCGCAACCCCGACAGTAGCAGCGCCCCTATTCAGAAAGCAAAGAAAGAAGCTTATTTGCGTACCGACTGGAAATTATCTAGTCACTGGAACTGGAATATACAGGCTAGCTGGATAGGCGAACGACTACGCGGTGCAAATGATACCAGGGATACTCTGGCACCTTATGCTATAGCTGATACAACGCTTCGCTATGCCCAGTCTAACACATGGGAATTTGCCGTATCTATTCGCAACTTACTAGATAAAGATGCTAAAGAAATCACTGGTCGCTCTATACCCGGCGATTTACCACTCGCAGGAAGAAACGCTTACGCTGAGGCAAGATATAAATTTTAACGCATGAACATAAAAATGGAATTAAAAGAAATTAGCACAAACAATTTTAACCAGGGACATGATGATAATGCTCCATCCTGGTTACTGTGCTTATTTGATAATCACAGCCATTTATTTATTGCATATGATAAAATATACAATAATTCGAGGCATGTAATTTGAAACATTTAGTGATAAGGACATTACTGCTTTTAAATATTTTGGCGAGCTGCTTTTTTTATAATAGCGCCACAGCCAATGTGGAACAACGCCTGTTCAAAGCCGCCTTTATATATAATTTTGCAAAATTCACCCGTTGGCCAACTGCACCAGTAGACAATAAAAAGACAAGCATAACTCTGTGCACACTAGGTGAAGATCAACTAGTTGAAGACCTAACCCATCTCAAGGGAAAGGTAATAAACAATAAAACACTTACAGTACAATTATTCAAAGACCCAGACAAATGCGATATGTTATATATTGCATTTTCCCAAAAAAATAATTATAAAAAAACTCTAAAGTCCATAAGTAACAAACCCATATTAACTATAAGTGAGATTGAATATTTCGCTCTATCTGGCGGTATCATAGAGCTTACTCATACCAAAGGAAAAACACGCATTACTGCAAATTTAAATGCCGCAAATAAAAGCAAACTGAAACTTAGTTCTCGATTATTAATACTAGCCAACATTATCAACGAGAGTCCTTAAGTGATTTTTAACAGTTTCTCCATCAGACAAAAGTTAGAAGCCATTATTTTAATAACGGCTGCTTCAGTATTGCTACTAAACTCTATTCTATTTATATTAGTGGAAATTGATTCTGCGCGTGATGACGCTGAAACACGCCTTCGTGCACTTGCAACCGTATTAGGTTCTAACAGTAGTGCTGCCATTACCTTTCATGACGAAGCAGCTGCTACTGAAATATTAGCAACTCTTTACACACAGACCGATGTATTAGCAGCACACATTAAAAGTCGCAACGGTAACACTCTCGCTAAATATAGTGCGACTTCAAATAACTCATCAAATAAAAGTAGCACACCTATATTAAGTTATTTGCTTGATGATATAAAAATACAACAGCCCATTATCATGCATAACGAGGTCATTGGTAATTTTTATATTTCTGGCGACATGAGCCGTGCGCATAGCATTCTTTTAAAACAAATAATGCTAGGGCTCGGCATTTTTATTTTTTCCATGATTATTGCTATGCTGTTATCTAAAAAACTACAGCATATTATTTCGGACCCTATTAAAAATCTGCTCAATACAATAACTATGGTGGCAACAAACAAAGACCTAAGCCACCGAGCCAAAATAACGAGTGATGATGAATTGGGTATATTGGTAAATGAATTTAACTCAATGCTGGATCAACTGCAAAAATACGATAATGAACTCACCAATTATCGGATTGATTTAGAAAAACTGGTTATTGAACGGACACACAAGCTTGAACATGCTATTGAAGAAGCAAAAGCTGCAGACCAGGCAAAAAGTGATTTTTTAGCTGTAATGAGCCATGAAATACGCACCCCAATGAATGCCGCCATTGGATTTGCCGGCTTATTAAAACAAACACCACTAAATAAAATTCAAGCGGAATATGTTCATAACATAAGCAGCTCTACAGATAGTTTGCTAACCATTATTAACGATATTTTAGACTTTTCAAAAATCGAAGCCGGAAAGCTAATTTTAGAAAAAACTGACTTTAATTTGAAAAAAGAAATCGATGAAATACAAGCTCTATTCACGCCAAAAATTGAAGAGAAATCATTAGAATTACTTATAGAAATTGATACTAATATACCTGATGCATTATGCGGTGATATTACGCGATTACGCCAGATACTAATTAATTTACTTGCTAATGCAATAAAGTTTACAGAGCATGGAAAAATATCTCTACTTATTGAACTCGCTGAAATAAATAGCCCGCTATCAGATGAATTTCCTTTAAAAATTAGTATCTGCGATACGGGTATTGGTATCACAGAAGAGCAACAAGCAGAACTATTTCAACCCTTTCAACAGGGAGATGCCTCTATCACCCGCCACTATGGTGGCACCGGCCTAGGCTTAACCATCACGCAACGCCTGGTAGCCTTAATGAACGGCAGCATCAACATTACCAGCAACCTTGGCGAAGGCTCTTGCTTTACAGTTATTATATATATAGAGGCAGCTAAAAACCCACAGAAAATTCATTATCACAATGACAATATAAAAGAAATTTCTGAAGATAAACATCACAGAAGAGATTTATCAAAACTATCTATCCTTGTAGTTGATGATAATTTACTTAACCTCAAAGTCGCAACTACCTTTCTCAGTAATGAAGGAACAAAAGTCACAGCGGTGGAAAGCGGAGCAGCCGCTTTACATATGGCAAACCAGAAAGTTTTTGATCTAATTTTGATGGACCTGGAAATGCCGAATATGAGCGGCATTGAAACAGCTATTAATATTCGTAAAATTGCACAATACACCGATAAAGTTCCAATTATCGCCTTGACGGCACATGCCTTCCCCGACATTCAAGAACAGGTTCTACAAGCTGGCATGAATGACTTTTTAACTAAGCCTTATAAACCTGAGCAACTATTTTCCAAGATTGAACAATGGTGCCTTGCACCTGCGCTAAAAACTAAAAAGAATTCACAGGTAGAAAATGACGAGGCATTATCATCTAACAAAATATACAACCAGAAAACGGCTCTTGCATCGGTGGGTGGCAATAAAGAAATAGCCGCTGAATTACTTTCCGATTTTCTAAAGTTATTACCCGAAAACGAGTCCATTATTAGTAAAAATATAAAACACGGCGACAAGCACAATTTATATGAAACCATCCATAAACTAGCAGGTTCTGCCTGTATTGTTGGCGCAGAAACACTTCATGAAAAATCTCTAGATTTTATGAATCTAATGAAATCGACTTCCGCATCTGACGAAGCAATCACAACAAAAGCAAAAGATGTTCTTGTAGAAATAACCATGTTTAGAGATAATTTTTAGCGACTTATATATAAAATCAGTACTCTCCCGTTAACCCACAAAACTCCAACATCCCTGCGAAAGCAGATACGACAAGTGCTCTTTTAATTTTCATTTCTATAACACTTTAACTCTTAATAACAGCACGCTATAACATACTAGAAACGCTTCATTTAAAAAATCAACGGGCACTAGCGATATAAAATAACGAACGATATTTTTTCATCCCGCATAAAAAAACCCAAACAATCTACACCGATAGCTTGGGCTTTTTTAAAATTTAATGAAAAGTATATTAACCGCTATATGGAGCCAGCAATACACTTTCACCTAACATATCTGGTGGCTGCTGAAGCCCCATCAACTGCAAAATAGTCGGTGCCACACTGCTTAGCCCCATTCCTGTATTCAAGTGCCAGTTTTCTTTATCAATAATCATACAAGGCACCGGGTATAATGTGTGTTGTGTATGTGGCTCACCTGTTACCGGATCAACCATCTCATCACAATTACCATGATCTGCAGTCAAGAAAACAGAATATTCTTCTTCTACTGCAGCGTCTAATAAACGCCCCACTTGAACATCTAATGCTTCCACTGCCTCAATCACCGCTGCACGCTTAGCTGTATGCCCTACCATATCCCCATTAGCAAAGTTAACCACCAGGAAACCATATTCATGAGACTTTAATGCATCAATCATGGCATCAGCAACTTCTTTCGCGCTCATCTCCGGGCATTTGTCATACGTTGCCACCTGAGGTGATGGAATCATCACTCGCTCTTCACCTGCCCAGGTTTCTTCACGACCACCATTAAAGAAAAAAGTAACATGCGCATATTTTTCAGTTTCTGAGCAATGGAACTGCTTAAAACCAGCTCGACTCACAACCGATGCCAGCGTTGTTGTTGGACGCTGCGGCGCAAACGCGATAGGCAATAAATAATGCGGGTCATACTCGGTAAGGCAAGTTACCGTCACAGGCTCATAGTCGCCTCGGGGAAAACCATCAAAATCATTTTGACTAAGAGCGGCAGCTAACTGACGCGGCCTGTCGTTACGGAAATTAAAGAAAATAACGTTGTCATTTTCTTCGATTGGTTCAGCCTCAGGGAAAATACATGGCATAATAAATTCATCAGTAATGTCTTTATTATATGATGACTCTATTGCATACCTTGCCGCTTCATGTTGCTCACCTTCAAGCTTAGCCATTGCTTTCCATGAAATCTCGGTTCTTTCCCAGCGGTTGTCTCTATCCATTGCATAGTATCGACCGCACATTGTGGCAATGGCACCATTTGCATCTTCAAGCGCCTCTTCTAAACCAGGCAGGTATCCCATCGCTGCCATAGGCGCAGTATCACGCCCATCCGTAATCATATGCACCAGTGGCTTAACTTTATAATGCGCACACATCTTAATTAGAGCGCAAAGATGTTTTACATGGCTGTGTACACCACCATCGGAAACCAGGCCCACTAAATGCATAGGTCTTTCATGTTTCACAGCATCTTCCATAGCAGCAACCAGAGCGGCATTTTCTAAAAATTCACCACTCTTAATCGCATCGTCTATGCGTACCAAGTCCTGCTTCAGTACCGTTCCGCAACCCAAAGTAAGGTGACCAACTTCAGAGTTTCCCATCTGACCGGGCGGCAAACCCACTGAAAGCCCAGAAGCATCTAGAGTGATATGCGCATTTTTAGAAAAATACTCATCTAAACGAGGTGTATTCGCCTCAACAACGGCATTGTTGATGCGACTTGGATTAACACCAAATCCATCTAAGATAATTAGTATGGTGGGACGGCGTGGGACACTTCGTTTCTCGGCCATTATTTTGCTCTATAGTTGCTGATTTATACCTGATTTTTACGGCGCAAATTATACATGATATTAAGCCCGCTGTGTGGGCTTATAAGCAACTTTTTGTGTATTTAGCTCGCGGAAAAGCATTACCGACTTGCTTGCTATAACGATATGTCGAATGATTGCAAACCAGATTTCAACATAGATCGACTCATAAAAATATTTTTTATAACTTAGGAGACTCGTCCTCTTCCGCCTCAATGCGATCAAGTTCTGCATCCATATCTTCTTCTGATAAAGATTCATAGCTATCATCTTTAGCTTCTTTTTGTTTCAGCATACGAGATAGCAACAAGCCTATTTCAAATAATATCCACATTGGCACGGCCAGCATAACCTGAGATGCCGGATCCGGTGGCGTTAACAACATTCCAAAAATAAATGCACCAACAACAATGTATGGCCGCTTTTCTGCCAAACTATCTGGTGTTGTCACTCCACCTAATACTAACAATATTGTGGCAATAGGCACTTCGAACGCTATGCCGAATGCAAAAAACAATTTTAATGCAAAGTCTAAATAATACGTAATGTCGGGCGCATGATTAACACCATCAATCGCCATCGACATCATAAACACAAACACATTAGGCAAAACAATATAGTAAGCGAATAAAATACCCACATAAAAAAGGAACGCGCTTGAAACTATAAGAGGGACAGCCAGTTTTTTTTCATGCTTATACAAGCCTGGCGCAATAAATGCCCATGCTTCAAATATTAAATACGGAAAGGCAATAAAGATTGAAGCAATAAAAGCCAGTTTAATGGGCGTTAAAAAAGGCGAGACAACGCCTGTTGCAATCATGCTGCCGCCTTCTGGCAAGTTGTTTACCAGTGGCAGAGCGAGTATATGATAAATATCATTTGCAAATGGAAAGGCCACTAAAAAAACAGCAATAACAACCAGTACACTGCGCAACAATCTGTCGCGCAATTCCATTAAGTGACCAACAAAACCTAGCTCTTGATTACTACTTTCATTACTGCCCAACGGCTCACTCATTGAGCTTTATCCAAAGTTTTTTTATCTTCAACAGGGTTTATAGATGTTGCATCTATGGACGCACTGCTTTCTTCCAGACTATCCCAGCGCTCATCATCTTCCTCAATCATTTCGTATTGAGGGCTGGTCGGTTTTTCTGGTGTATTTATTTCTTCTGTTACTATGGCTTCGGAATGTCCATTACCAGGATCGTCATCATCAAAAAAATGATTTTGTTGATCGATATTCTCATTATTTTCTAGAGGATTTAGTTTACTTTGCAGCTCACGTATTTGAACTTCCTGATTGTGCAACAAGCGCTTCACTTCGGTTGAGTCAAACTCGGCCTCTACCTGCGCTTTCATGCCTTCCACATACCGACGAGCCTTGCCAAACCAGTAACCTACTGATCGCGCAGCCTTAGGTAAACGCTCTGGCCCTAAAACCAAAAGCGCCAGCACCATAATAACAACCAGCTCTAAAAAACCGACATCAAACATGACAGTAAATAATTATCCTTTAACTTATGCCTGATCTTTTTCTTTCTTGGTAACTTCAGCTTCTATGGTCTCGCCTTCTTTTTTATCAAGACTCTTGTCCGCATCATCAGCACCATTTTTCATAGCTTTTTTAAAGCTATTAATTGCAGAACCCATATCGCCACCCATGTTGCGCAACTTTTTTGTTCCAAACAATAAAATAACAATACCTAATACAATTGCTAACTGCCAAATACTAATACCCATTTTGAATTCCTCTTTATCTAATCATCGTCGCTGAATTTTATAAATTCAGCATTTATTTTTTCCTTGAAGCTTTTTCTTCAAGACCTGATAAACCAAAACGTCTATCTAATTCCTTTAAAACATCATCAGGATGCAAACCCTGTTGTGCCAGCAACACCATTGAGTGAAACCATAAATCTGCTGTTTCATAAATAATTTTATCTGCATCACCATCTTTCGCTGCCATTACAGTTTCAGTAGCCTCTTCGCCTATTTTTTTCAAAATAGAATCCAGGCCTTTGCTATACAATTTGGCTACATAAGATGAGTCTGCATCAGCATTTTTTCGCTGCTCTAAAACATCAGCTAATTTAGTTAAGGTATTACTCATTATGATTCTGCTAATTATTCCTATCATCAACATGACTTTTCAGGTCATGCTTAATAAATTTCTTTCGGGTCTTTAATAACATCGTCCGTGGTAACCCATTCACCATTTTTAAACTCTCGATAAAAACAGCTTTCTCTACCTGTATGACAAGCAATACCACCTGTTTGCTCAATTTGCATGGTTATTACATCACCATCACAATCCAGACGTAATGACTTTATCTTTTGCGTATGCCCAGACTCTTCACCTTTATGCCACAATTTTTGCCTGGAGCGTGAATAGTATACCGCTTCGTTTTTTTCAACGCTCAAACACAACGATTCTCGATTCATCCAGGCAAACATCAACACACGACCGGTCTCAGCATCCTGTGCAATCGCTGGTACCAGCCCATCATCTGTCCATTTTATTTCGTCTAACCAGTTTTCATTCATAGTAATTATTTTAACACAGGCGCTCATTTGTTAATGCGGCTTTCACTAAAGCCGTAAGTGACACAACTTATAAGCGGACTTCAATGCCTTTAGAGCGCATATGCAGCTTAGCTTGCTCAACCGTATACTCTGCAAAATGAAATATGCTCGCAGCAAGTACTGCATCTGCCTTACCTTGCAACACACCTTCAGCCAGATGGTCTAAATTCCCCACTCCACCGGACGCAATAACCGGAATATTCACCGCATCACTTATAGCCGCTGTCAGCTGTAAATCAAAACCTACTTTGGTGCCGTCTCTATCCATACTTGTAAGCAATATTTCGCCTGCACCGTAATCGGCCATTTTTTTCGACCACTCAATAGCATCCAGCCCTGTTGGCTTACGACCACCATGGGTGAAAATTTCCCAGCGATTTGGCTCGCCTTCTTCACTCACTTTCTTTGCATCGATGGCAACCACAATACATTGTGAACCCACCCGGTCCGATGCTTCTTTTACAAATTCTGGATTAAATACTGCCGCGGTATTAATTGCGACCTTATCTGCGCCGGCATTCAACATGCGGCGCACATCATCAACTGTGCGTATACCGCCACCTACCGTTAACGGAATAAAAACCTGTTCTGCCACCTGTTCTACAACATGCACAATGGTTTCACGGTCATCTGAACTTGCGGTGATATCCAGAAAGGTTATTTCATCTGCGCCTTCTTCATCATAACGACGCGCTACTTCAACCGGATCGCCTGCATCACGTATATCAACAAACTGTACGCCTTTTACTACACGACCATCGCGAACATCTAAACAGGGAATAATGCGTTTTGCTAATGACATAATTTAGATTTAGCTCTGCTCATATTCGTCAGCCCATTTCTGAGCGGCTTCAAGATCCAGCGTGCCTTCATAAATTGCACGACCTGTAATGGCACCCATGATGCCTTCGTCTTCCACAGCTGCCAACGCTTTAATATCATCCATATTTGTGATGCCACCTGATGCTATAACAGGTATGTGTATTGCTTGCGCTAATTTAACCGTGGCTTCAACGTTAACCCCCTGCATCATGCCATCACGTGAGATATCAGTGTAAATAATCGACTCCACACCGTCTTCTTCAAAACGTTGTGCCATATCTATTACATCGTGACGTGATACCTTAGACCAACCTTCCGTTGCCACTTTGCCATCTTTTGCATCTAAACCCACGATAATATGACCCGGAAAACCGGCACAAATTTCACTGATAAAATGCGGATCTGTAACGGCCTTAGTGCCAATAATGACATACTTAACACCGGCATCTAAATAGGTTTCAATAATTTTTGTATCTCGAATACCGCCACCTATTTGCACCGGCACATCGGGGTAAGCCTCTACTATCTGATGAACCACATCGGCATTAATTGGTTTGCCTTCGAACGCACCGTTTAAATCAACCAGATGTAACCGACGACAACCTGCTTCCACCCACTTACCAGCCATCGCAACTGGGTCATCAGAAAACACGGTATTGTCTTCCATTATTCCTTGACGCAAACGAACACACTGTCCATCTTTTAAATCAATAGCGGGTATAAGTAACATTTAACTGATCACCTGTATATTTATCGATAATATTTATTAAATTTGAATAATTGTGTACGTGAAATTATTTACGCACCTTTCCACTGCGAAAAATTTTTCAGTAACTGCAAGCCATCATGTGCACTTTTTTCTGGGTGGCACTGCACAGCAAATACATTGTCTTTTGCAATAGCGGATGTAAATTCAAGTCCATAATCTGTAGTTGCCGCAACCAACTGCTTGTCAGCCGGCTCGATATAGAAGCTATGTACAAAATAAAAACGGCTATTGTCATTAATATTTTGCCATAAGGGATGTTCACCTGTGTGCTTAACTTCGTTCCAACCCATATGAGGGATTTTTAACTTTTCGCCTTGCCCACCTTTTAAGTCGTTACCAAAAAAACGAACATCACCATCATATAGGCCGAGACAGTCAATGCCGTTGTTTTCTTCACTGTGGCGCAACAAAACCTGCATACCCATGCAAATACCTAAAAATGGCTTCTCTTTGGCCGCTGTAATAACCACCTGCTGCAAATCACGCTCTGCTAGCTCACGCATACAATCACGCGCCGCACCCTGCCCTGGAAAGACCACTCGATCTGCATTGGCTATATCTTCAGCACTTGATGAGATAAGAACATTCTGATTATCAGCAACATGCTCAATAGCTTTTGCTACTGAGCGCAGATTACCCATGCCATAGTCAACAACAACGATCTGCGGCACTACAAACTACCTTTAGTAGACGGCATAACACCCTGCATACGCTCATCTGGCGTTAAGGCCATACGTAATGCGCGTCCAAACGCCTTGAAAATAGTTTCTGCCACATGGTGTGCATTACGCCCACGAATAGAATCGATGTGTAGTGTTACCTTAGCGTGATTAGTAAACCCCTGAAAAAACTCAAAAAACAGGTCCACATCAAAACCGCCGATACTGGCGCGCGGAAAATCTACCGGCATTTCCAAACCTGGGCGCCCTGAAAAGTCGATAACCACGCGAGACAATGCTTCATCCAGTGGCACATAGGCATGACCATAACGCGTGATACCTTTTTTATCGCCCACCGCCTGATCAAATGCCTGGCCCAAAGTAATACCGATATCTTCCACTGTATGGTGCGCATCTATGTGTAAATCACCCTTTGCCTGCACATTAAGATCAATCAAACCATGACGAGCAATTTGATCCATCATGTGATCTAGAAAAGGTACACCTGTGTTGAATTCAGACTTACCTGTGCCGTCCAGATTCACTTCAACAGTAATCTGCGTTTCGAGTGTGTCACGAGCGACTTTCGCAGTGCGATCAGCCATTATCTTTGCATCTCCAATAATCGGGGTATATAAGTGCTATAGGATACACTGTAATACACCTTGTTAAAACTGTTGCGAAGCTCTATCTCCCTCGCGATGAAGCAAAATCGTTAAATTTTAACTTACAATAAAAAAGGCTGTACTCGAAGAGTACAGCCTTTTAAATACGACTGCGTCCAACTTGAGCGCAGCGGCTACTCAGCTGGATTTTGCATCTTGTATTTCATGCGCGCAAAGTAACAATTTAGGAAAGTAGACGCAGCAAAGGCCAACCACAAAAACAAAAAGCTAAAGAGGTATGTCTTAATTCTAAACACCGCCTCATCAACCTCCAGCAATAAAGCAACCGCTATATCCGCAGGATCAATAAACGCAAAGACCAAAAACACCAGACAGCCCACCACTAAAGCATCTGTCCATAGGAATGAAATTACGCATTTACAACTTGGCTTATCACCCATAACTGACCCTGCCTATTAAATCATTTAATCACGAAATATCTAAGAAAGCACAAAACAAACCCAAAGAATATTTATAAGAAACTCATTTCCTATAATTAATAACCAAACCATTGACCTCTGTCAACACATAAGATCAAATTAACCCGTAAAAAACCTAATATTGGTGTTTATGTTACATAAAACACACAAATTGACTTACCATGGCTATAAAAAACGCTTATAACCTATTATAAATGGCAGCAAATTAACATCTATAAAACCAGGCCTATAAAATATATGGCAATAACTTCACTAAAATCATACCCGATAAAAGTAAATAACATCTAATTTAAGGAATAAATAATTTACGACTGATAAAACACTATGTTTGAAGCCAAAATGTAACCGGCCCATTATTTAACAAGCTCACTTTCATATCTGCACCAAAACACCCAGACTGAACGCCTTCTAATAACTGGCTACTTTCCTGTACAACATAATCAAACCACTGACTGGCATCTATGGGAGCTGCAGCAGAGGAAAAACCTGGGCGCATCCCACTATTGGTATCAGCAGCCAGGGTAAACTGCGGCACCAGCAATAACTCGCCGCCAATATCCCGTAAGCTTAAATTCATTTTTCCTGCTTCATCTTCGAATACACGATAACCGAGTATTTTATTTATTAACTTCTTCGCTTTAGTTGCATCATCCGCCTTTTCCACACCCAACAACACTAATAAACCCTGCCCAATACACGCGATTTGCTCACCATCCACCTCAACGCTGGCCTGCGTAACCCTCTGCAATAACCCAATCATCTTTTCACTTCACTTTTCTCTTTAATGGTTTCCGCCATTGCAGACATCGCTTTCAACAAAGACCTGGAAATGCCCGGCTCAACGACAGCATGACCTGCATCAGCAACAATATCTAAAACCGCCTCAGGCCATGCCTTAGCCAACTCCCAGGCCTGATCAACAGGACAAATCACGTCATAACGACCTTGCACTATATATGCTGGAATGTGCCTGATTTTCTCAATATCAGCAATAATCTGATTCGGCCTCAGCCAGCTATTATTAATAAAATAATGACACTCTATACGCGCCACACTCAATGCCGTGTGTGATGCAGAAAAACTACTGACCACTGAGTCATCTGTTTGTAAAGTCGCCGTCATGCCTTCCCACACCGACCATGCCTTGGCAGCACGTAATTTTTGCACCTCATTGTCACCGGTGAGCTGCCGATAATACGCCTCAATCATATTTTCTCGCTCATCCTCTGGAATTGGCTCAATAAATTTCTGCCAGTAATCCGGAAACAACTTATTTGTGCCTTCCTGGTAAAACCATTGGACATCCCTGTCTCGTGCCAAAAAAATACCCCGCAGAACCAGCCCACAGACACTGCCAGGGTGTGTTTCAGCATACAATAAAGCCAAGGTCGACCCCCATGAACCACCGAACACAACCCACTGCTCAATGTGTAGATGCTTACGTATAAACTCTATATCTGCGACCAGGTCCCATGTTGTATTATTTTGCAGGCTTGAGTGGGGGGTAGATTTACCGCAACCACGCTGATCAAACAGCACAATCCGATATACTGATGGATCAAAGTACTGTCGATGATACGGTGCGCACCCAGCGCCCGGCCCCCCGTGTAAAAACACAACCGGCAGACCGCATGGGTTACCCGACTCTTCTACATACAGGGTATGTAAATCGTCTACGCGCAAATGGTGGGTAACATAAGGCTTTAATGGTGGATGCAGATCGATCATGTCATTTCCTTTTGGCGCACAAGAGATAAGGCTTACACTTTGTAAGAATAATCCTACAAAGCAACGGCGCAACCCTTACATTAAGCACCTTATTCAACTGATGGTGAAATTTAAGCTTCTTATCCATAATATACAACATGGATCAGGGACATGGCTTCAACAAGGACACAAGGATCGTTAGGACGTAGCAAAGAAAGGATGCGCAGGACAAGGATTCTAAGGAAGAATAGAATATATACAGGAGTATATGAAGAAACGGAACTCGCTACAAGGCCATACTCAATCACCAGGGCAATGGAAGCCCAAAACCCGGCACGGAAGGCTGGGTTTTTTATTGCCTGTAATAAACACGCTGAAAATCATTGCAAATAACAGCGCAGCCTGTATCTTTGCGCCATGTCTGAATTTATAAAACCACCCAAAGGCCTGTTACGTCAAACTGGTCGCGCCCTAATGGACTTTAATATGATTCGTGAAGGTGATCGTATTTTACTCGGACTATCCGGTGGTAAGGACTCTTTAGCGCTACTACATATTCTTCATCACTTCCAACGCAGTGCGCCCATTAAATTTGAATTTGCGGCAATGACGGTCGATCCCATGGCAGGCGATTTTGACCCTTCACCCATGATCCCATATTTAAAGTCACTTGGCGTTGAGTACCATTACCGCAAAGAACCAATTATGGACATGGCGAAAGAGCACATGGGTAAACTTTCATACTGCGCTTTTTGTTCACGGATTAAACGTGGAATTATGTACAGTACAGCACGCGACAACGGCTTCAATGTGATCGCCCTTGCACAGCACTTAGATGACCTGGCAGAAAGTTTTATGATGTCCGCTTTTCACGGCGGCCAACTTAAAACAATGAAGGCACACTACACAAACGATGATGGAGATTTAAGAGTTATTCGCCCGCTGGTTTACGCTCGCGAAGAGCAAACGCGTGAATTTTCTAGCACAGAAAATTTACCCGTTATACCCGACTCATGCCCAGCCTGTTTTGCAATGCCCACGCAACGCCAGCATTTTAAAGAAATACTCGCCGCAGAAGAGCTATCGAATAAAACGTTATTTAAAAGCCTGTTAAGTACAATGAAGCCTTTAATGAGTGCAGGTTTACCCAAATAACATTTCCACCAAACAGCTATAATTGATCAGCACTCGAAACAATACAAACCCTTCTTTATTAAATTACATAAATGCAGACAGACCCGCTGTAAATAACTCATAAAATTTGCAATCAGTATATTTTTGGTTCATTACCTGGTCGCGTTTTAAACAACTTCATTATCCAGAAATACTGGGATGGACAAATTCGAATTATATCCTCTAGCGCCTGATTCATGACCAGTGCATTTTCATAATCATCACCACACGGGAAATTTTTTAAAGCGGGTAAAACATGAACGATATAACGATGAGTAACTTCGTCGTAACATGCAATCGTAGGCAATATATCTGCATTGCATGATTTAGATAGCCGCCCTAATACTGGAACCGTTGCTTTTTCAATACCAAAGAATGGCACGAAGATTGATCTGTCTTTACCTAAATCTTCATCTGGTAAATAGAACATAGTACAACCCGCACGTACATCTTTTATAATCGGTCGAAGACCTGCTTTGCGCGTATAAATAAACGTCCCATGTCGCTTTCTACCTTTTGCTACAAACCAGTCCACAAGTTTATTTTTCATGGGATTGAATGGGCCACTTAAAGGGTAGCGCATAGTTGTTGCAGATACCGCAGCCTCCAAACCCAGACTATGAGCCGCCATAAATATTACACCACGCCCATTACTGCGTGATCTTTCTATATTCTCCTGCCCCTTTATAACTATACGTTTTTCTAAGGTAGATTTTGGCGCCCACCAGATTAACCCATATGACAATATGCTATGCGCTTGTTGCCTAAAGTTTGTACGAAGTAATTCTTTTTTTTCTTCCCTGGTTATTTCCGGAAAACATAAATCAATATTTTTACGTGCAATACGCCGTCGCTTAGCGTTGACATTTCTAACCAAGTCACCCAGTTTATTAGCTAACACATCCTGCCATGATGGAGGCAAAAATGAAATCAGCCACAAGCTAAAAACACCTAACCACGTTAACCAATACATTGGCTTAAAATAACTTAATTTAAATGCCGTATCGTAAATTAGAGCACTCTTACCGGCTGTATTTTCTATAGATTTATTTGTCATTTTTGTGCGACGAAAAACACTTGATCAGAGATCACATTATCATTATCTGGCAAATCACAGTCTTCACGATAGGATAATAATCGCATATTAGAAAACATCTCTAACAATTCTCCTTTGCGCAATCTAAAGGAGCTCCGAGACGGCCCCAAACCATTCACCTGCTTACCGCAAAATGTCTGGTAAAATAGCAAGCCGGATGGTTTTAAAAGATTATATAAAACCGGCAACGATTCGCGATGCAAAAAAAATGAGACTACAACAATATCAAACTCACCTTGAAGTTCTTGTGAGTTTTTTTCCAAATCTATTTCTTGCGCAAACAGTGATAGTTTATTTTTTTTCGAGTAGGTATTTATTTTATCAACCGCAATGCCTGACAAATCCCAAGCGGTAACATCAAGACCTTGTTGGGCCAAAAAAACACCATTACCAGATAAACCGCTTGCATAGTCTAGCGCCTTACCTCTTGATGGCAGTAAATGCTGATTATCTAAAAGCACCTGTGCAGGAGTGCTTTTTTCAACTGTTTTGTCTTGATATACCTTATCCCAATCAGCCATTACTTTCTCCAAAAAGCTGGCGTCAATAAGACAAGTAAAGTAAATATTTCAAGTCGACCTAATATCATACCGAAGCTTAAAACCCATTTAGAAAAATCATTTATGCCGGCATAGTTTTCTGCAACATCTCCCAAACCCGGCCCTAAATTATTAAGCGTAGCCGTTACTGCGGAGAATGATGTTATCTGATCTAAACCACTAGCCATTAGTAACAACATCATAATAATAAACACTGCCACATAGATTGAAAAGAATCCCCAAACCGCATCTATTACACTATCCGCAACTGGCTTTTTACCTATTTTCACAGTTACTATTGCATTAGGATGAATTAGGCGAGTCATCTCTCGCATACCTTGCTTCAGTATTAAAATCACGCGTATAACTTTCATCCCACCACCGGTGGATCCCGCGCAACCCCCAATAAAACTGGTAAATAACAACAACACAGGCAAGAAACTTGGCCACAAATAATATTCAGAAGCTGAAAATCCTGTTGTTGTCCCTATAGATACCACATGGAACACGCCCTGCAAAAATGCCTCACCAAAACTCTCTGTGGCATGAGAAAAATACAAATATGGAACGGTTATAACTGAAACTATAAATAAAACACTAAAATAAACCTTAAACTCGGTATCTCTTAAATATGTTTTTATTTTCCAACTTCTAAAGGCTACGAAATGCAACGCAAAGTTAACGCCACCTAAAAACATAAAGACTATCGCCACCATATCTACAGCAGCACTATCAAAATAACCAATACTCTCATCATGCGTAGAGAAACCGCCAATAGCAACAGTGGAAAAACTATGTGAAACGGCATCAAACAAATCCATACCCGCAAACCAGTAGGCAGCCGCACAACTAATCGTCAAACTTAAATATATATACCAAAGCGCCTTTGCTGTTTCTGTAATTCGTGGTGTTAACTTATTATCTTTAATTGGCCCAGGTGTTTCTGCTTTATATAACTGCATACCACCTATGCCTAACATAGGTAAAACAGCTACAGCTAAAACGATAATACCCATACCTCCTAGCCACTGTAATTCTTGCCTATAAAACAAGATCGCATGCGGTAACGTATCGAGTTCTGTTAAAACCGTAGCTCCCGTCGTTGTTAAGCCTGATACAGACTCAAAAAATGCATCCGTAATTGATATATCTAATTGCTCACTTAAAATAAGAGGCAATGCGCCTGACGCACTTAGTACAAACCAGAACATTACAACAACGATAAAACCATCGCGTAATCGCAGATCCTGTTTAACATTTTTTACTGGCAACCAAAGCGCTATGCCTGCACCTAATAGCAATAAGTACGAAGTAAAAAATGAATCAAATGTATGCTCTTGATAAATAAAATCGATCACCATGGGCGGCAACAATGTAAAGCTAAATAGCATTAACAAAATACCGGTGATGCGCTGAATGACAGTGAAATGCAAAGAGTATGCCTTAAATGAAAGTTATGCCTACTTGAAACAAGCGTTCTACATCATGAATTTTTTTCTTGTCAATCATAAACAGTACTACATGGTCTTCAGATTGAATAATTGTATCGTGGTGCGCAATAATAACTTCTTCTCCACGAACTATTGCACCAATAGTCGTACCCTCGGGCAACTCAATTTCTTCAATTTTTCGCCCAATAACCTTCGAGTTTTTAATGTCGCCATGCGCAATTACTTCAATTGCCTCTGCTGCACCTCTGCGCAAGGAATGCACTGCGACAATATCACCTCGTCGCACATGCGTAAGCAAAGCACCAATTGTCACTTGCTCAGGTGAAATAGCAACATCAATTGCTTCCTGATTTTCCATTAGGTCTACGTAGGCTGGTCGATTAATTAATGACATGGTTTTACGCGTACCTAAACGCTTTGCCAACATAGCCGATAAAATATTTGCTTCATCGTCATTAGTAACTGAGCAAAACACATCCATGCTATCTATGTTTTCTTCTAGCAATAACTCTTCATCTGCCGAGTCACCCAAAAGAACCACTGAACTATTGAGTGTTTGCGATAGCTCGTTAGCACGTGCCGAGTCACGCTCAACAATTTTCACCTGATGACGCTTTTCTAAACGCTCGGCAAGTCGCTTACCTATATTGCCGCCACCCGCTATGATAATTCGTTTGTTACGTTTATCTAATTTACGCATTTCTCGAATCACAACACGTATGTCCTCACGCGCAGCTATAAAGAAGACCTCATCACCAGCTTCTATAACGGTGTGCCCCATCGGAATGATTGCCCGACCGCGACGGTAAATTGCCGCTACTCGTGTGTCTGTTCCAGGCGTATGTTTAGGTAATTCACTGAGCTGATGCCCAACTAAAGGCCCGCCATAATATGCACGCAGACCAACTAACACGACACGGCCGTCCGCAAAATCGAGCACCTGAAGGGCACCCGGGTATTCAATAATATTAAATATGTAATTAGTTACAATTTCTTCAGGGCTGATGATAACGTCTACAGGGATTGCATTGCCGCGAAATAGCTCACTGTGTTTTAAATATTCTGCGGAGCGAATACGTGCGATTTTGGTGGGAGTATGATGCAATGACCAGGCAACCTGGCATGCGGTCATATTTACTTCATCACTGTTGGTAACAGCAATCAGCATGTCGGCGTCATCAATACCCGCTTTTTCCAGTATATTGGGGTGCGCAGCATTACCAACGACTGTTTGTATGTCGAGACGATCACGTAACTCGTTTAGCACTTCAGGCAGATTATCTACCAATGTTATATCATTGGATTCAGATGACAGATTTGAGGCTACAGATGAACCTACCTGACCGGCACCTAAAATGAGAATTTTCATATCGAATACTGTAGGTTGACTATGTCGCGAAGTTTACGCTTATTCTGCGCTTTTTTGTAGTAATGCGTAATAAAAACCATCATTCGTCTGTTTCGTTGGAAACAACTGAATACCTGGTGCTGCAACAGGTGATTTTAAATCCGTTTCTGTTTCGCTTACTGGTGTCACTCCAACTAAACTTGCATCCTCACATCTATCTAAAAACCACTCTATCTGTTTTTCATTTTCGTCTTTAAACATAGAACAGGTTGCATACAATAGTCGCCCACCGGGTTTTAATAACGGCCAGTTTTTTATTAAAATTTCACGCTGTGTTTGCCGCAAAATTTCAATATCGTCTTCTCGACGTAAATGCTTAATATCCGGGTGCCGCCGAATCACACCGCTTGCAGAACAGGGCACATCCAGTAAAATTTTATCGTATAGCTCGCCACTCCACCATTCTTCCGTTGCTATTGCATCTGCAGTAATTAACTCGGGTGAAAAGCCTAATCGCTGGCAGTTTTCCTGTACTCTCTCTAACCGGCTTTCCGAGATATCGAGTGCCGTTACCTGAATACCTGGCTGTAACTCAAACATATGGGCCGTTTTCCCACCCGGCGCGGCGCATGCATCTAAAACTCGATCACCCGCTTCGGGTAGTAATATTTGTGCTGCTAATTGCGCACCTGCATCCTGCACTGATACCCAGCCTTCTTCAAAACCAGGTAGCTGCTTTACATCTTTTGGCTCATCCAGTATTAATGCTGCCGGCATATCAGGCAGCTTTGATGAACCAATTTCACAGCCACTTAATACCTCACTATATTCATCCGCTGATTTCTTTAGCTGATTAACTCGTAGAGTCATCGGCGCCTGTTGATTGTTCGCCAGTAAAATCTCACTCCAGTTATCCGGCCAATCATTTTTCAATCGATTAATAATCCATTGCGGATGCGAATATTTCGCTTCATCTGTTTGCTGAAGATTTTTACTTTCGACACCAGCTGATTCACGCTCTGTAGCTGCTTCCTGTTGACGTATAAAATTGCGTAACACGGCATTAACCATACTTGCCGCCCACTGTTTTTTCGACTTGCGAATGTATTTCACAGCGCCATCCACTACCGCATAATCGGGCACACGCATAAACTGAAGTTGATAAAGCGCCATCAACAACACCAACTTCACATCCAGGTCTTTTGCTTTCAAGGATTTTTTCATCAATGGTTTAAGCTGGGCTTCTAGTTGCTGATAAAAGCGCAGCACGCCAAAACTAATCATACGTGCAAACCCGGCATCTCGAGGCAACAAGTGCTCACCAAGATGATTTAGCATACTTAATGACTGGCCATCTTTTAGAACTGCCAACAACATATTCAAGGCCACTTTGCGTGACTGCTGTGATGTATCGACGGGCTGAGAAGGTGATTTTTTATTTTTTGACATGAGTTACTTTTAAACAATTATCCAAATGCATATTGTTAGCCTAACTGCATACCCGTAATATCATTTGCATTAACAAAAGCAGGTACGTCCATAGGCTTTTTCCCCGGCATTTGGATTTTCATTAAGCGCAGCACACCGTCACCCGTTGCCACGTCTATGCCCTGCTTATTACAATTAAGCACTTTCCCTGGGGGCTCAGCACCAACTACACCATCCGTTAACTGCGCTTGCCAGATGCGCATCATTTGAGGCTTGCCATCCTGCTTTAGATCGATTGGCGTCTGTGCAACAGGCCAGGCATTAAAGGCGTTTACCTGCGCCTTAACGTCACTCGCTGACTTGGTCCAGTCAATGATAGCCTCGGCCTTTTGCAGCTTTTCTGCATAATTAGCCAGGCTGTCATCCTGCTTTTCTGGCTGTAGTGAACCATTAGCAATAGCCGGCAATATTTCCATTAACGCTTCCGCTCCCATTATTGATAAACGATCATGCAGACTTGAACCTGTATCATCATCTGCAATAGAGCAGATTTTTTTCAACAACATATCGCCGGTATCCAAACCAACATCCATTTGCATAATGGTAATGCCTGTTTCCGTATCACCGGCGAGAATTGATCGCTGGATGGGTGCAGCTCCACGCCAACGCGGCAGCAATGAAGCATGTATATTGAAACAACCCAAGCGAGGCGCATCCAGAATCACTTTTGGTAAAATAATTCCGTATGCCACAACCACCATTAAATCCGCCTGTAAATCAATTAGCGGCTGCTGATCTTCAGCCTGTCTTAATTTTTCGGGCTGATAAACAGGAATTCCATGCTCTATGGCACAAGCCTTTACAGGGCTTGGCGTCAATTTTCGGCCTCGACCAGCCGGGCGATCTGGCTGCGTATATACCGCCACTACCTCATGTGGAGAATCGATTAATGCCTGCAGGGGTGGCACCGAGAAATCCGGGGTACCTGCAAAAATAATTCTTAATGGCTTCTCACTCACTACATAACATCCGCTTTAAGTTGTTTTTCTAGCTTCTTTTTTATGCGATTACGCTTCATCGCCGATAAGTAGTCTACAAATAATTTTCCATTTAGATGATCAATCTCATGCTGAATACACACAGCCAATAATTCATCCGCATCGAATTTAACTTTTTCACCATCTCGATCCAGCGCCTCAACCTTAATACGGTCCGCTCTCTCGACATTTTCGTAAACACCCGGCACCGACAAACAACCTTCTTCGTGATGCTCCACACCTTCTTTAGCAAGGATCACGGGGTTTATCAGGCATAGCGGTTGATCTTTTTCTCTTGAAATATCAATCACTATAATACGTTGGTGCACGTTTATTTGTGTCGCCGCCAAACCAATACCTGGGGCCGCATACATGGTTTCAAACATGTCATCCACCAGTTGCCGCGTCTCATCTGTAACCGCATCTACAGGCTTAGCCTTAGTGCGTAATCGTTCATCAGGAAACTTTAAAATATCTAACAGAGGCATAATCTCTACCCTTCAATCTATATATCTATAATATTTGTGAAGCCTTACCACCAAATTGATAAATTATTAGCTATTATCAATTACTAGCCAAACTTACTTCATTAATTCAAGTTTATCAGCTAAACTCTTGAAACCACGGATAAATATGGGGATTCATACCTTGGAAATCAAAGCACTCAAGTTCAGTTTTGGACAGATTGCACTGTTAACTTTATCAGCCATTATTTTATCAAGCTGCTCAAGTACAACACCGAAACCAGACGAAACGATAGCAGAGGCCCAGGTTTTTGAGCCTCAAGCCGGTAGTATTGAGGCTGTAGCTCAACCAAGCGCTCACTACATGCCGCAGCATACAAGCTCTCAGAACATTCAGTTAACCGCTGATCACCCGCGTGAGTATACCGTGAAAAAGGGCGATACGCTTTGGGATATTGCCAGCCTTTTCTTAAAAGACCCCTGGTATTGGCCGGAAATCTGGCAGCGTAACCCGCAAGTCGCAAATCCACATTTGATTTTCCCCGGCGATATTTTAATGCTGATTTATGTAGATGGCCGGCCACAAATTCAACTTGCACGCGCTGAAGACGGCGTGATGAGACGACAAGTTGGAGACAAGGTTATTAAGCTAAGCCCAAGTATTCATCGTCAGAGCCTTAACGAAGCAATACCCAGTATCCCTGGTGATGCTGTGCGTCAATTCCTGACCCGACCAAGAATTGTCACCGCTAAAGAGTGGTCAGACGCACCTTATATAGTAGGCAGCGATGATGCACACCTTATAATGGGAGCCAATAACAAAATTTATATTCGTGGCGAACTGGATAAAGAGCGCATCCGATATAGTATTTTCCGTAAGGGAAATCGCCTGGCAGACCCTGAAACCGATGATTTGCTTGGCCATGAAGTTGTTTTTGCCGGTGATGCACGTATTATCAAATACGGTAACCCTTCTACAGGCTTACTATTAAAAACATCGCGTGAAGTACTTATTGGCGATCGACTACTGCCAACAGACAAGAGCGCAATTGACCAACAATACTTCCCTCGCTTACCAGAGGATTTTGTTGAAGGTACGGTTATTTCATTATTTGACGCCATTTCGTCTATCGCGAAATATCAAATAGCGGTTATTAATCGTGGCAGTAATGACAAAATGGAAGTTGGGCACTTACTAGCTTCATACCAGGCGGGTAGCTACGCACATGACCGCTTTCTTGATCGCTCCAGCATAAAACGTGGTGACGCTACTAAGCTAGACATCCTTTTACCAGATGAACGTAGCGGCATTATGATGCTATTTAAAGTATTCGATAAAGTCAGTTACGCATTAGTTCTCAAATCAACGCGCTCCATTAGAAAGGGCGATAAGGTTGAAAAGCCCAGATAAATCTGCGCCAACAACTTAATTAAGCAGTACATTTAAAGCTGGCACCTGATTATTAGGGCCAGCTTTTTTTATATGCATTTCCCTTTATAACAGTTGATTTCCCTCGCCTCGTATAATTTTATTTGCATTTCTAAATTCGGAGCTTTTAAACTAGCCGCCTTCACTCAAGAAATTAATACTATATGGAAACTAAAATGGACTCGCATTCAACGGAAGAACTTCGCGGTCGACTAAGCCTGATTCGCAGCAACCTGCCACCCAACACGCTGTTTAATCTGCTTGAATCATTTAACTCAACCCCAGATATTCTCAGTGCATCCAATCATCAATTACAAAATGCAGGCTTAAGTGATGAACAAATCACTCGACTACAAAATATCGACTCAGCGGATGTAGAGCGAGACCTCGCCTGGCTAGAAAATGCAGGGCATGGCATTCTATTCTATGACGATCCTGCGTACCCACAGCAGCTACTCGAAATTAGCGACCCTGCCTACGCACTCTTTTATATAGGTGATGCAGATTACCTTCAGCAACCACAGCTGGCCATTGTTGGTAGCCGCTCCCCTAGCGCTAGTGGTAAGCAAATAGCAGAAGACTTTGCACAACATTTATCCAACGCAGGCCTCACTATTACCAGCGGTCTCGCCTACGGCATAGACTCTGCTAGCCATAAAGGTGCACTCAAAGGAGTAGCAGGGACAGTAGCGGTTGTTGCAAACGGCCTACATAGTATTTACCCCAAACAAAACACCACATTGGCGCAAAGCATCTCACAAAATGGCTGCATCATTAGCGAATCGCCCGTAGGTACTGAGCCGCATAAGGGATTATTTCCTCGCCGCAATAGAATTATTAGTGGCTTAAGCATTGGCACACTGGTTGTGGAGGCGGCTATAAAAAGCGGCTCGCTGATTACTAGCCGGCATGCAATGGAACAAGGCCGTGAAGTTTTTGCTATTCCTGGTTCTATCCATAATCCTTTATCTAAAGGTTGCCATAGTCTTATTAAATCAGGCGCAAAGTTAGTAGAAACAGCCTCAGATATAATCGAGGAATTGTTACCACTAGTAAATTCCATTTCAATTCGCCATACTAGCCCAGCAGAAAATGAGCAAATAGCTAATGACGAATCACATTTTGAACTTGATTCCAGCTACCAATTACTGCTAAAACACATGGAATATGAGCCAGTAGCTATTGACGAACTAGTAGAACGCAGTAATCTTGACGTATCGGAAGTAGCTTCCATGCTATTAATTTTGGAGCTACAGGGTCATGTTGTTTCGCAGAATGGCCGCTATTCACGCACTTCCAGTGCAAATGGCACCCATTAACAGGTTCAAGTTTGCAGTAAAGTTAGTACGCATATTCATAGATACACGCACAAAAAGTACAGGTTTAAGAGAGTTATATGAAACAAAATGTCGTTGATGTTTTGATGTATTTATTTGAAAACATCATTGCAGGTGAAAACATAGTGTACCCAGACAGCGAACACGAGCACATGTTCGATCGCTTAGAAGACCTGGGCTTTCCGCCAAATGAAATTATTTCAGCTTTTGACTGGCTAGAAGATCTTGCCGAAATCCATTCAACAAAATTAGATGACAATAGCGACGAACAGATCGTTAACACTGAGTCAGTAAGAGTTTATAGCACTCTTGAAAAGTTTATTTTAGAGCCTGAGTGTATTAGCTTTTTAATGCACCTGGAACAAAATCAGGTTATCACCCCATCTAGTCGTGAAATTATCCTGGATCGCGTAACCGCACTGGATGTAGAGCTGGGACTAGAACAGCTTAAATGGATAGTCATGATCGTTTTATACAGCCAGCCAGGTGAAGAAACAGCCTACGCATGGATGGAAAACATGGTGTTCGATGACAATTTAAGCTATATGCAATAATTGATTCACTCAAAACACAAATACAACAACAATAAAAATTGTTTACGAGCAAAAGTTAATACATGAGTAATAGCCTGCTAATTGTAGAGTCACCCGCCAAAGCCAAAACCATTAAAAAATATCTCGGCAAGGGTTTTGAAGTTCTCGCATCTTATGGTCACGTACGTGACCTGGTTCCTAAAACGGGTGCCATCGATCCTGATCATGGTTTTGCGATGAAATACCAACTCATCGAAAAAAATGAAAAACATGTCGCCGCCATTAAAAAAGCACTCAATAAAGCAGACACTTTATATCTCGCGACCGATTTGGACCGCGAGGGAGAAGCTATATCATGGCACTTATACGAACTGCTCAAAGAAGATGGCTACCTGGAAAATAAAACAGTACACCGCATCGCCTTCAACGAGATCACCAAACGCGCACTAAAAGAAGCCGTCGATTCACCTCGTGAACTTTCTATGCCAATGGTGAACGCACAGCAGGCACGTCGTGCGCTTGACTATCTGGTTGGTTTTAACTTATCTCCATTATTGTGGAAAAAAGTCCAACGCGGCTTATCTGCAGGCCGAGTACAAAGCCCTGCTCTTCGCATGATTGTTTCACGCGAAGAAGCCATTGAAGCATTTGATCCAAAAGAATACTGGTCGATTGAGGCCAATGCCGAAAAATCTGGCAAAACCATCAACAGTAAATTGCGCCTTTATAAAAACGAAAAAGTTGAACAGTTCACCATTAACAATAGCGAACTAGCAAACGAGGCCGAAAGCACTTTAAATAAAGCAGCCAATGGAACGCTGGTTGTTAGCAAAGTAGAAAAGAAACAACGCAAGCGTAACCCATCCGCGCCCTTTACCACGTCTACACTGCAACAGGAATCTGCAAGAAAGCTACGTTTCACTACTCAGCGCACTATGCGTATTGCACAGCAATTATACGAAGGCATCGACATAGGCGGTGAAACCGTTGGCCTTATCACCTACATGCGTACCGACTCACTGATGCTCTCACAAGATGCATTAGCTGAACTGCGTGACTTAATTAGTGAACGCTACGGTAAAGAAAACCTGCCTGAAGAAGCTCGTGTATTTAAGAATAAATCAAAAAATGCACAAGAGGCGCATGAAGCCTGTAGACCAACATCGGCTTTTCATACCCCTGACAAAATCAAGAGCCATTTAACACCAGACCAGCACAAGCTATACGAGTTAATCTGGAAACGTACAGTCGCCTGCCAAATGATTCATGCAACATTAGATACTGTTGCGGTCGATTTACAATGCGGTACTGGCAACACGTTCCGTGCCAATGGTTCTACCATTAAACACCCAGGGTTTATGGCGGTGTATATGGAAGGTCAGGACGATGAAAAAGAATCCGCTAAAGAAGAGACTGAAGAAAAAAATACAAGCGATGACGAAAAGCTTTTACCTCCACTTGAAGAAGGTGAAGAACTCAAATTACTCAACATCGTAACAGATCAGCACTTTACCGAGCCACCACCACGCTTCTCTGAAGCAAGCCTGGTAAAAGCCTTAGAAGAACACGGCATTGGCCGACCTTCAACTTATGCGAGTATTATTTCCACACTGCAAAATCGCGAATATGTCGAGGTAGAAAACCGCCGTTTCACGCCTACAGATATGGGACGTATTGTTAGTGGTTTTTTATCCCAATACTTTACCACCTATGTCGATTACGATTTTACCGCACGTTTAGAAGATGAGTTAGATGCTATCTCACGTGGTGAAGAAGACTGGGTTCCATTAATGGAAAATTTCTGGACCCCATTCATTGCCAAAGTTGAAGACATCGATGAAAACGTTAGCCGAGCAGATGTTGCACAAAGCCGTGATGTCGGAATAGATAAAGCATCTGGCAAACCCATCACTGTTCGCATGGGACCTTATGGTGCTTTCGCACAAATAGGCGATAAAGACGATGAAGAAAAACCGCTATTTGCCAGCTTAAAGCCAGGGCAAAAAATGATCGACATAAACATGGACAATGTTTATGACCTGTTTGTTTTACCACGTGTGTTGGGCACAACAGATGAAGGTGAAGAAGTTTCTTCCAATGTGGGTCGCTTTGGCCCCTATGTTAAATTCGGAAAATTCTTTGTATCTATTCGTAAAGAGTTTCAGGAAAAAGGTATAGACCCTTACAATATCGATTTTGAAACTGCGATGATACTGGTCAAAGAAAAAAAGGAATTCGAAGCCAATAAATACATTAAAACGTTTGATGACTCCGAAATTCAGGTTCTTAACGGACGTTACGGACCCTATATTACCGATGGGAACAAAAACGCCAAAATACCAAAAGATCGAGAACCTGAAAGTTTAACGCTTGCCGAATGTGAAGCTTTAATTGAAGCAGCACCAGAACGTAAAGGCAAAAAGAAAAAAGCAGCTGCTAAGAAAAAAGTCGCAAAGAAGAAAACTGTGAAGAAAAAAGCTGCTAAAAAGAAAGCTGCACCGAAAAAGAAGGCGGCGAAAAAGAAAGCCGCACCAAAGAAAAAAGCAGCGACTAAAAAGAAAGACGATTAACCTATAGTGCTAAACTTCAATTGCTCAGAAGTTTAGCACTTTAAATAAACGAGTTATTATAAAACAATTATGACGCCTTCTCGTTTTCAAATTAGAGCTGCTGCTAAAGCAATAAATAACGAAGGCGTTATCGCCTATCCAACCGAATCTGTTTTTGGTTTAGGCTGCTTACCTCTGTCTGAATCTGCTGTTTCCAAACTACTTCACTTAAAGCGCCGCCCAGTTGAAAAAGGCTTGATTTTAATAGCCAGCAAGCTTGCTCAACTTGAAGATTTTACGAATCTTAGCAATGCAGATAGAGAAAAAATAAACACGCAAAACACAGCCACTACATGGTTAGTTAATAAATCAAAACTTACACCTGAGTGGATTAGCGGAAAACATAAAAAGGTAGCCATACGTGTGAGCAAACACCCTGTCGTTAGCGCCTTATGTGATGAGGTAGGCAGTGCCATAGTATCCACAAGCGCGAACACATCAACGGCAAAAGCCGCGGCTAGCATATTACAAGTAAGACAATATTTCCCAGTTGAACTGGATTATTATTTAGCAGGCGAAACAGGTGATATTATTTCCGCTACGCCGATCATTGATATAGAAACAATGGATATTCTTCGTAGCTGAGACATATTTAATGCCTAAATTACGCGCTAAATCATTGCTGATTCAACTAGAAAAACCTTAAATAAATTCACTCAGAAAGATCAAATTAAGTCATAACACCGGGACGGAACTCTTTAGAAGGACCACGATTCCCTCCACCCTGTTTACCTTGATTCTTTTGATGAGACAGCTTAACTTTTCTTGCAATAAGGCCTTGTTTGCCTGCATGACACTCAAATTCAACCGTTGCACCTACTTTTAAAAACTGACAATTAGTTAAGTCGGCTTTACGTACCATAATATCTGGTCCGCCTCCATTATCTAAAAACCCAGATTCTTTATCACGAAACCATTTTTTAACAACTGTTTGCAAAGTCGCACCTCACTTTTTTATATTCGTTAAGGGTATAAAGCATTTACACCCTGGGAAAAACAACAAATAAATCTTAATTATAAATATCTGAAAATTTCGACGTATCTCTGACAGCTCTTTTTATAACTTTCGGCATCACCATATTCAATGGATTTATGGTAATGCACGTGAGCCCTCACTAGCTTTCTGACTTGCTTTACTGGGCACCAGTACTGCTCTGTTTGAGCGGCAATTTTTGCACATAGGCGATGGAACCATTGAAGTGACCACAGAAGATACAGTTCAGCTTTTCGATTGAATTTAGGTAACTCAAGCTGTAATGGTCAATTACAATATAGTTTTTTCTAACGACCTCAGGCATTCCCTATACGGTAAAACAAATAGCTTGATAAAGCGACACCACAACATCTAAAAAACTGTAGGTGTTAAACAATAGCAGATAAAGGGAGCTGTGAGAACATTAAGCCATGATACATTTAAAATATTGTAGCTAGAAGCTTGTAATCTCTCCCAGCCTCAGCCTTAAAAACAGCTTTTTTGCCTTTTATTTGATAAAGAAACACTATTTTATTGCTTCTGAATCTACTCCATCAGCTCAATTTCAAACATAAGCCCCTACTAGTTTATTCATTTGTTTCACCGGGATCTAGACAGCTTGACACATTACTCTAAAAAGCCTTTTGATAGATACAAGCCGCCATACAACTGGTGTGATGCCTTAGAGCCGCTAAACTCCCTGGATTTGAAATTTATAGAATATGTTATTTCCCACTCAGGGCTAAGGCTATATACCCAACCTAATGAAGCCTCTAACACTACATTTTCTACATCCTCATTATCTATAAACCATTTACTGTCTCTAAATTGCCCTTCAAGTAAGGCATTATACGCTATTGCTCTTAGTTTAAAATTCAGGAATAAATAATTATCAAGCTGCCTGCAATCATAACAGCTATAGTAGTTGTAATTTGATACCGGTGTCTTCGAATGCAAGTAATATGGCGTCGCTATATGCCCCCAGCGAAAATCAACTCCAATAGCGGCATTAATCATATAACCTAAATCAGCGGACATAGAATAACTGATATCGCTACTCGCTTTATTCTCAGCATAACAGCTACTAATTAATGCTTTCTTTTCGACACTATATAATGCCGTGATTTCCCCGCCATCAGAAATTTGATTCCCCCAACCTAACGGATCCTCATTAGAAGCATTCAAATCATTATGTATATATCGTTGTATTTCTTTTGCAACATTCAAACCCAGCACGCCAAGCATAAACGTTGTTTCAATTGATTCACCATTTTTATAGGCATTCAGTTTTGTATTCGACATATACATTAAAGAAGCGTAGGGACGATCACCCCTAATTACAGATTTATTTTCAAGGTCATCCGGTGTATATACCGCCAGCCCATATGATGTCGCATGCATCGACTCTATAATTTTAGGTGCATGATCAGTATTGCCCAGTATTATTTCATCTAGCCAGTCTCTACTGTTTGCAAAAATACCCTCGCTATTATTTATGCCAATATTGGATACACCAAAGCCCATTGTATAATTATGGTCATCAGCTTCCGGATTCCCTGGATTAACAGCAAGAAAATCTTGGTCAATAAATATCGACCAACCTCTACGTTCACTATTATTTAAACCTCTTAAATTACCACCAGGCAGTTGCAAACATGGCGCTACATACTCATTATCTATTTTTTCATTCACGGCATTATCAACATCACGAGCGACGGCATTTTGTGTAAAGCACATTATGATAAACAAACAAATCTTTAGAAAAACAATCATTTAGGTAAACGTATATCCTTATATGATCTCATTCGCTTTAATACTAAATATTTATAAATTTTTAATTCTGAATTTTTATTCAAATAGTGCCGGTAAAAAAAACTCGCTAACTAGCAATTCTTGCTGCTTTAAGTTAAAAACTGAACGGCGCCCCCAAACAACTTCGGTTTCGGCTGCTTTCGTCCATGCATGATATTTATGACCAGGTTTTAGGGAGGTGATCTCCATAGGCTTGCGGCGCATTGATTTATCTGAAAACAGCACAACACCCAGAGGCTTACTACCAAGCAATGCTAACCCCCTTAAAGACCCTCGCAAACTCGACACGGGAATTATTGTACGCGCATAAACCAAAGGTTTATTGTTACAACATAAATGTACCTCACGAATTAGCGCGTGACTACGCGGCCTCATAGCCAATGCCGTGATTTCATCTGGCGTGGGTGTCGCACGCTTTATAGCAATTACTTTGACAGAAAAACGACCGCTGCAGTGATCTATAAGGCGCGAAGTCAACGAACCAGTATCAAACAGCCAGCGCTTAAGCTTTACATTTAATGGCTTATTTAGGCAGTGCTGTTTTTTACACCAGGTGAGCCGAGTATGATATCCAGACATCTATATATTATTTTATGAAGTTAAAGATATTTTACACCAATATGACAATGATTTAGATTTGATTCCAAAACATACTTCTTGCCAACACTTATTTTAGAAAAAATTATAACCAATCACTCAACACCTGCTTAAGCGCATCTTGTTTTACAGGCTTTGCCACATAATCATCCATGCCAGCTTGTAAACATTTGTCTTTATCTCCTTCCATGGCATTTGCTGTCATTGCTATAACGGGCATACGCTTCAAAGAGTTCGCCTCCTCAAACTCTCTAATTGCATGCGTTGCTTCATAGCCATCCATTACTGGCATCTGACAATCCATTAATACGGCTTTAAATTCATGTAACTGCTTAAACCTTGCTACTGCCTCTTCACCATTCACAACCAGCTCGTAACTAAGACCAATTTTTTCTAACATTTTTTTGGCAATCATTTGATTTATCGGGTTATCTTCAACTAGCAAGACATGCCCTTCCAATTCATCAGCTAGCTCAATTTTTTGTTTTTCTACCTGGCTGGGCACAATTTTTTCATCCGGGATTTCAAACGCTATTTCTATCCAGAAGCATGCCCCTTTGCCTTCTTCACTATCTACGCCTAAGCGCCCACGCATCAATGTCACCAATTGGCGCACAATGGCTAATCCCAGTCCTGTGCCGCCGTATTTTCGTGTCGTTGAGCCATCCGCCTGAGTAAATGAGTTAAATAATTTACGCTGTGCTTCTTCACTAATACCAATACCAGAATCAATGACTTCTATTTTCAGACGCACTAGTTTTTCTGTTTTCTCTAAAACAGATGCCTTAATCGTTACATTACCATTTTCTGTAAACTTAATAGCATTCGTTAATAGATTGGACAAAATTTGACGGATACGAACTGAGTCACCCTGAATAACTGAAGGTATTTCTTCATCCAGCTCTGCAAGTAATTCCACCTTTCGTTCACTTGCACGCTGAGATAATAATACTGTTAGCTCCCTCACCAGGCCAACTAAATTAAATGGTATATATTCTAACTCCAACTTTCCCGCTTCAATTTTAGAAAAATCGAGAATATCATTCAGCAACGACAACAGCGCCTCACCTGAGCTATAAGCAATGCCAACATACTCGCCCTGACTTTCTGTTAACTCAGACCCCTGCAACAACTGTAATGTACCTAATATACCATTCATAGGCGTGCGTATTTCATGGCTCATATTGGCCAAAAATTCACTCTTGGTTTTACTTGCCGCCTCTGCTGCCTCTTTAGCGCTTTTTAATTCTTTTTCTACACGCTTACGTTGTTCAATTTCATCAGCAAGTTCTTCGTTTAGATCTTCGGTTTCATTTTTTGCATTACTCATAAACTTTATTAAAGATTCATTATGAAATCGTAATTCTAATGAGTCTAAAATGCGCCTGTTAATACGCTTACCGATAGCTATCATTACAACCACATAACCCAATATAATAAAACTCAGTGCACCATAATCCCCACCTTCAATATAAAGACTAACTATCAAAGGTGAAACCACTAAAATTAGATATACAATATAAAGGCGCAATATTGGCGACATAACTGAAGCGCCACCTGATGACATGCCTGCGACAATAAAACCAATAACGACCTGCTGAACAGGGTCACCAGTAAACATAAAATATCCTGTCGCTCCCCAGCCTGCCCCGGTCATTAAAATAGCTATCAAATAAAATCGATAAAATAATTTATTATCAACTCCACTATCATTTCTCTTCGACAAAGACATTGACATAAAGCTACGCAACACTGACAGCAACACCATGAAGCTAAGCCAAATATAAATCACCTCATGGGATTGCTTATGCCACAGAAAAGCCGCAAGAATTATTGCGATAATCAGGCTAACATAATTACTAATGATCGCATTTTCTTCGACCAAACGAATTTGCTCACACCATATTTTTTTATGGTGCCTGTTGTTTTTTAGTTGTTCACTATTTATATTGATACCAAGCATTTTAATGTTCTTATAATTATTATATACAGCCTATTAACAATCACTTCACCACATAGACAAGTGACACTTTTATAAATAGACGAATTATTCTAGCTTATCCAGTAAATCAGCCTATTCTCATTTCAAGAAAACACTGCTACTGATTTAATCGCTTTTATCTTTACACGAATATAATATACAACACTGTAAATATATCGCTATCCTATATTAACAAACTTCTGTGAACTGCCTATCCATCGCTCGATGAGTCTATCAACTGATTTTGGTTTATTCTTAAGCAGCTGTCCTGCAACTTCTTTAACTTCATCTAATAAATATTCATCACGTACAATATCAGCAATTTTCAACTGCACTAAACCTGTTTGCCTGGTACCTAACACTTCACCCGGGCCACGCAATTGAAGATCCTTGCGTGCAATTTCAAAACCACTATTTGTTTTGCGCATAATAGCCAGTCGCTGCTTGCCATGCTCACTCAAGGGACTTTTAAACATTAGAACACAATGACTTGCTTCCTCGCCTCGACCAACACGTCCTCTTAGCTGATGCAACTGTGACAAGCCTAAACGCTCAGCATTTTCAATTATCATTAAGCTTGCATTTGGCACATCAACACCAACTTCAATAACAGTTGTTGCAACTAGCAACTGAATATCACCCGCCTTAAAGCGCTTCATGACTTCTTCTTTCTCTTGTGATTTCATTCGCCCATGAATTAGACCCACCGCAACACCAGAAAGCATGTCCTGGAGTAATTTAGCTGTATCTTCTGCAGCCTGACATTGCAATGATTCTGACTCTTCAACCAGCGTACAAACCCAATAAGCCTGCTTACCTTCGGTACAGGATTTATATATGCGTTGCAATATTTCTTCACGGCGCTCTTCTGGTACAACCACTGTTGTTATTAGTTTACGCCCAGGTGGCAATTCATCTATTACGGAATAATCTAAATCGGCATAAGCTGTCATTGCCAAACTTCGCGGAATTGGCGTTGCCGTCATAATTAACTGATGCGCCAAACATTGATTCTTTTCTTTGCTGTTTTTATTATGTGCTTTATATGCAAGCGCCATTCGTTGCTGCACCCCAAATCTATGTTGCTCATCCGTTACTGCCAATGCTAGCTGCTTGAATTCTACCTCGTCCTGAAACAATGCATGAGTACCTACTGCAACTTGCGCCTCACCACTCTTCAACTGCTGCAATACCAGCTGTCTTTTTTTACCTTTTAATTGTCCTGACAGCCATACCACTTTAATATCAAATTTCTCAAACCATTTAGTAAAATTTTGTAAATGCTGCTCTGCCAGAATTTCTGTGGGCGCCATAATAGCGGCCTGCTTACCAGACTCAACCGCCTTTAAACACGCCAGTGCTGCGACAACTGTTTTACCCGAACCAACATCACCTTGCAGCAACCTCATCATTGGTACGCCTGACTCTAAATCATGCAGAATTTCCTGACTTACTTTTTGCTGTGCTTTAGTTAATTCGAATGCTAATGATTTAATAAATCTGTAAAGTAAATGGTTTTCACTTTCTAGCATAGCGGCAGGATGCTGCCGATTTTTAGCCCGTAATTTTTGCAAGCTTAAGTGATGCGCTAACAATTCTTCAAATATAAGTCTCGTTTGGGATGCATGCTCAGCATTTAATAATTCATTAAGGTTTGCATCTGTAGGCGGGCGATGTACATAACGAATCGCATCGGCTAGAGAATAGTCTTCTTCATGTGAAAACATATTCGGCAATAAATAATCGGGCAGCAGTGGTGCCTCACCTAATAATGCCAGGCACTGACTAGACAGTCGTCGCAACAATATTTGACTCACACCATCTGTAGTATGATAAACCGGTGTTAAAGAGTTATTTTGTATTGGAGAAAACTGTTCGCTGAGCTGAGTGTATTCTGGATGCACCATTTCCAGGCTTGATTTGCCAAATCTTACATCGCCAAAGCAACGCAATCTGACACCGCCACATAAAGCTTCTTGCTGTTGCTTATTAAAATAGAAAAAACGTAACAGAACGCTACCAGTTCCATCCGTTAAATGCACCAACAGTACACGACGACGCTTCCCCGATCGCGTGAACGAAATATCCGCATAATCAATTTCGCCTTCGATTAATGCGGATTGCCCCTGATGTAGCGAACCTATTGGTACTATTCGCGTACGATCCTCGTATCGGAACGGCAAATGAAACAATACATCCTGTATTGTATCTAAGCCGATTTTACTTAACTTTTCGGCGACCTTTGGACCCACGCCTTTTAGCTGAAGTAAGTCATCGTCATGCGACACCGTCTGCGTAGTTGTCACCGTTCAATACCTGGAGTATTTTTATTCTATAGCTCTAGAATAGCGTCCATTTCAACTGGCACATCTTTCGGCAACTCTTTTACCCCTATAGCTGCACGTGCAGGATAAGGCTCATCAAAATATTGCGCCATCACTTGATTAACTGTAGGAAAATTACTTAAGTCTGTTAAAAAAATATTCAACTTCACTACATTTTCAAACGTACCACCGGCTGCTTCAATAATAGCCTGCATATTTTTAAACACCTGATGTATTTGCTCTTCTACTGAACCATCTATAACTTCCATCGTTTCTGCTATTAATGGAATTTGCCCGGAAATGTAAACCGTATTGTTTACTTTAACAGCCTGAGAGTATGTTCCAATTGCTTTTGGTGCTTTATCTGTAAAGATGATTTCTTTTTTCATAATTAAACTTTATAAATTTCTATGAGTGATTAAGATTTCTGTTTGTTTACTGAATTCGTAATATGCGCATTACTGAACGAACGCGTCTTAAGCGACGCATAATTCTCGCTAAATGATTTCGCCCACTTACTGCTATAAGGAATGTAATGTTAGTTGAAAGACCGTCTTTATCTTCAACTTCTACATGTTCAATATTTGCGGTTTCGTCGGAAATAATAGTTGCCAGACGTGCCAGCACACCGCGTTCATTTTCCACATACAAACTTAACTGACATGAGTATTCGCCACTTGCTTCATCATCCCACTTCACATCAATCATACTGTCACTTTGCAACCGCTCATTAACAATGTTTCTACAACTGGTTTGATGTATTACAAGACCACGACCTTTACTTAATTTGCCAATTATTTGATCGCCAGGTATAGGATGACAACACTTGCCATACGAAACTACCATGCCTTCAGTACCCTGAATAGCAAGAGCAGGACGGCCAGGATTTAACTCTATCTCTATATTGTCATCTTCCAGTTCAGAATCATTTTCCAGCAATCTTTTTACAACCAAACCTGCAGGGCGATTCCCCATGCCAATATCTTCAAGTAACTGGTTTAATGAGCTGAATCCATATTCTTTCAATAATGGCTCGAAAAGATCATCCTGCATTTCTTCCAGCGTAAGGTTCTTACCTAATAAAATACGCGATAGTAGTCTTCGCCCTTGCGAGACAGCATCCTCCGATCGCGTATTCTTAAGATAATTTCTTATATTGGCTCGGGCCTTTGCTGTTACAACAAAGTCTAACCACCCAGGGTTAGGGTGCGCACCTGCTGAGGTTACTACTTCAATAGTTTGCCCGCTATACAGGGGTGTATCTAATGGAGCAAAACGATGATCAACTTTACTTGCAACACATGTATGACCAACATCTGTATGTACAGAATATGCAAAATCTATTGGCGTAGAATTTTTTGGCAATTTAACAATATCGCCACGCGGTGTGTAAACGTATAGTTCATCTGGAAACAAATCAACTTTTACATTTTCTAAGAATTCAACTGAGTCGCCAGCGGATTGCTGCATTTCCAGAAGACCAGTCAACCATTCACGTGTGCGACCACCGACATCTACATCCGAACCATCACCACCTTCTTTATATAACCAATGCGCTGCAATACCTGTTTCGGCAAAGTTATCCATTTCCAGGGTGCGTATCTGCACCTCTATTGGAATAGCATGTGGGCCAAACATAATTGTATGCAAAGATTGGTAACCATTTTCTTTAGGTATAGCTATATAGTCTTTAAATTTCCCAGGAATAGGTTTGAACAAGTTGTGTACAGCGCCTAATACTCGATAGCAATCATCAACTGAGTCAACAATTACTCGCAAACCATATACATCAAATATATTTTTATACGACAATCTCTTTTGCCGCATCTTTTTGTACAAACTATACGGATGTTTTTTTCGCGCACTAATATTTGCATCTATATCAAGCTCACCCAGGCGAGACGTTAATGCATTGTTTATTTTTTGAATAACTTCTTTACGATGCCCTGCCTCTTGCATCATGGCATGTTCTAAAATGCGATAACGCATTGGGTACATGGCAGCAAAACCCAAGTCTTCTAGCTCTAACCTTAAGGTATTAATACCCAGACGACGAGCCAGTGGCACATAAATATCCAGAGTTTCTTTTGCAATGCGGCGTTTTTTTTCAGGACGCATTACGCCTAAAGTTCGCATATTATGCAATCGATCAGCAAGCTTAATTAAGATAACGCGAATATCTTTTGCCATTGCCATTAATACTTTCTGAATATTAATAGCTTGCTGTTCTTTTTTGTTTTTGAATTTAAATTCGGTAAGTTTACTTACACCATCAACCAGCTCTGCAACATCATCGCCAAACTTTTCGGCAACTTCTTCTTTAGTGGCTGGCGTATCTTCGATAACATCGTGCAGAATTGCTGCACATATGCTTTTTGAATCCATATGCATTTCAGCCAAAATACGTGCAACTGAAATGGGATGATAAATGTAGGGTTCGCCGGTTTGACGATACTGACCCTCATGGGCTTGAGCCCCGAACAAATAGGCCTGATACACCGTCTTTACCTGCTCTTCATTCATATAGTCTTCAACTATACGACAAAGATCAGAAATCAGAAACCGGGAGGGATCCCCATATAAATCCTTTACATTGATCGGGGGTTGATCAGGATTTATAGCCATATGACTGAATTACATTTCATTGCTAATTTCATTTTCTGAAATAGCAGCAGGTCTCATATTCAATGCTTCACCTTGATCTTCCAATACTTCTGGACCAACCAGACCTTCTGAAATTTCACGCAATGCCAAAACGGTTGGCTTATCATTTTCTACTTCAACCAATGCATCTGCACCCATTGCGATTTGGCGTGCACGCTTTGCTGCAACCAATACCAAATGAAAACGATTATCTACATGAGGCAAACAATCTTCTACTGTTAAACGTGCCATTCTTATTACCTTTTATTTCATTAATTCGATTAATAATTTTTCTAAATTACGTTCCTGATGCATCTGACGTAATCGATTAGTGGAAAATATGCAGCCTAACTCTCGCAAAGCCACATCAAAATCGTCATTGACTATCAAATAATCAAATTCTGCATAATGCGACATTTCATTTACCGCATCATCCATGCGACGATCAATTACCTCATCACTATCCTGACCTCTGCCTGTCAAACGCTCTCTTAAAGCAACTAAAGACGGCGGCAAAATAAATATAGATTGTGAGTCTGGAAATAACTTACGTACCTGTCGGGCACCTTGCCAATCAATTTCCAGAATCACATCTAAGCCCTGCAACAACAATTGCTCAACATGTTGCTGCGAGGTTCCATAATAATTATCAAACACTTGCGCATGCTCTAAAAAAGCACTGCCATTAACCATTTTTAGAAAAGTATCTTTTTCCACAAAATGATAGTCAACACCTTCCACCTCACCGGCCCTTATTGCTCGCGTGGTGTGTGACACAGAAACTACTACGCCTTTGGCAAAAGTCATTAGCTGCTTTACCAGGCTAGTTTTACCTGCACCAGATGGTGCCGAAATAATATAAAGCGTTCCTTTACTCAAATTGACCCCTGACTTGAAGCGTTTGTTACATACTACTGCCCAAAAAAAGCACTATCTCAATGAATAATGCCTCTCTCCAGACTGATATTTATCTTTATACCCTTAGGCGCGTAAGAATAACCTATTTACGCTATTTTTTCACCGACAAATACCGGCATTCTTTGCGCACCCCATTGTCCTGGCTTTTCTTCAAAAAGACCCGGAATACTGTTGCCACAAGCTTCACAGCGCCCGTTTTTATCTAAACCCCACGCACCTAATTCATACCAGTCGCGTTCAATCAACAAGTGGCCGCATTGATTGCAATAACTACTACTACCTCGTGTATCGTGCACATTTCCCGTGTAGACATATCGCAAACCATGCTGCATGGCGATTTCACGCGCCCTGGTTAGTGTCGCAGGTGGCGTAGGAGGCACATCCTTCATTTTCCAATCCGGGTGAAAGGCACTAAAATGCAAAGGCACATCAGCCCCTAAATTCTCCATTATCCAGGCACTCATTTCATGTAACTCTTCATCTGAATCATTTTTACCGGGAATCAGTAAGGTCGTAATCTCCAGCCACACGGATGTTTCATGCTTTAGATAAATCAAGGTATCCAGCACCGTCTGTAAATGCCCACCGGTTAACTTATGATAAAACTCTTCACTAAATGACTTCAAATCAATATTGGCAGCATCCACCACGTCATAAAATTCTTCTCTAGGCTCCTTGCAGACATATCCGGATGATACTGCAACCGTGTAAATACCCCGCTCATGACAGGCCTTAGCGACATCTATCGCATATTCATGAAATATTATTGGATCGTTATAAGTGTAAGCCACGCTGCGGCAGCCCAACTCTTTAGCGCGCTGTGCAATTTGCTGAGGACTAGCGCTGGATGCCAGGATATCTATCTCACGAGATTTGCTCATATCCCAATTTTGACAAAATTTGCAGCTTAAATTACAGCCCGCTGTACCAAATGATAAAACGGCTGTGCCTGGCAAAAAATGGTTAAGTGGTTTTTTCTCTATCGGGTCAATACAAAACCCACTAGAGCGACCATAGGAAGTCATCACTATTTGCGAGCCCTGATTTTCTCGCACAAAGCACAGGCCTCGCTGCCCTTCTTTCAGTTTGCAATAGCGCGGACACAAGTCACACTGCACTCTATTATTATCTAACTTATGCCAGTAACGAGTTCTAACGGTATACTTATCCATGAGCAAAACCCTCTTCACTGAACTTCAAATGTGATATAAATAGTGTACTCCACATCAGGGTAAACAACATGTCTGATGCAAACACAATTATACGACCCGCAGCCGTCTCTGGTATGTTTTATAGCGCCGACCCCAATCAGCTCCAGTCTGATATTTCACGTTATTTGCAACAAGCAAAAACCGAGTCAGATCTTATGCCAAAAGCTATTATCGTCCCGCATGCCGGATACATATACTCCGGCCCCATCGCCGCAAGCGCATATAAACTTTTGCAGCCGACTAAACACCTAATAAAGCAGGTAATACTACTTGGACCATCCCATCGCGTTGCATTTCGCGGCATTGCAACGTCCAATGCCGACTATTTCTCTACACCCCTGGGCAATATTAAAATCAATCGAACCTTATGCCATCAAGCAGAAACCTTTGATTTCGTTCAGGCAAATGATGCAGCGCACGCCCAGGAACATTCTCTGGAGGTACAGCTACCCTTCCTGCAAAATATGTTAGATGACTTTGAATTAACACCGCTGGTTGTAGGTGACTGTGCTGCGCAAGATGTTGCAAAACTACTTGATTCAATCTGGGGCAAGAGCGACACACTTATCGTCATTAGTTCGGACTTAAGCCACTACCATAACTACTTCACAGCACAGCAACTCGACCAGAAAACATCTCTCGCCATCGAAAGCTGCCAACCTGAAAACATATCTTATGAAGATGCCTGTGGACGAGCACCTCTAAACGGTTTACTCACGTTAACGAAACAAAAACACCTCAGCATAGATACAATTGACCTGCGGAATTCCGGCGATACTGCCGGAGATAAAGAGAGAGTTGTGGGATACGGCGCTTATGTCGTTCACTAAGCTAAATGATGAGGATAAACAAGTGTTGTTAGATGTTGCCAAAAGCTCCATTCAACACGGCTTTAAACATCAATGCCCTTTGCCCGTCGTTCTAAATGAATACAGTGAATTGCTCAATGAGCCCGGCGCAAGCTTTGTTACTTTAAATTTAAACAATCAGCTACGTGGCTGCATTGGAACACTAGCGGCTTTTCAACCACTGGTAACCGACGTTTCGGATCATGCTTATGCCGCCGCTTTTAAAGATCCTCGTTTTCCACCCCTTGCAGAAAATGAATTCGAGAAACTGGAGATACACATATCTGTTTTAACAAAAAGTATCGCCATAGATTTTAGTGATGAAGAAGACCTGCTAAGGCAATTACAACCGGGGATAGATGGCTTGATATTGCAGGAGGACTTTCATAAAGCAACTTTCCTGCCTTCCGTATGGGATCAATTACCTGCACCGAAAGACTTTTTAAACCATCTAAAAATGAAAGCAGGATTAGATGAGCATTACTGGAGTGAAAATATGGAAGTTTCCCGCTATCAGACGATCAGTTTTTAGTCAGGCATCTAGAATGAACGATCAACAGAATAGTTAGCTAGCCAGATCATCGCCTTTTTATATTCAGATTCAGGCAGATGCTCAAGCTGCTGAATGGCAAGCTCCGCTTCTTTACGTGCGGTATCTTCCGTGTACTCTATTGCACCGGTTTGCTTAATCGCATCCATTACCTGATCCAAATAGTTTAAGCCGCCTTCTTCAATTGCCTTACGCACAACTTCCGACTGCTCTTCCGAGCCATTTCTCATGGCATAAATCAATGGCAGCGTAGGCTTACCTTCCGCCAGGTCATCGCCTACATTTTTACCCATCTCTTCGCTCGATGAACTGTAATCCAGTACATCATCAATTAGTTGAAATGCCGTACCTAAGTGCATGCCATAAGAGGCCATTGCCTGTTCTTCAGGCTCTGGGCGCTCACATAAAACCGCACCTAAACGCGTCGCTGCTTCAAACAATTTGGCGGTTTTAGCGTGAATAACATCTAGATAGCGTTGTTCCGTGGTGTCTGCGTCGTGGCAATTCATTAACTGCATGACTTCGCCCTCTGCAATCACATTGGTGGTTTCTGCAAGAATTTGCATCACCTTCATACTGCCCACATCCACCATCATCTCGAATGCACGGGAATATAAAAAATCACCTACGAGCACACTTGCCGCATTACCAAATAAAGCATTCGCTGTTTCACGGCCTCGACGCATCTCTGATTCATCGACCACATCATCATGCAACAGCGTAGCGGTATGAATAAACTCTATAATGGCCGCCAATATGTGATGATGCTCTCCCTCATAACCATAAGCTCGAGATGACATCAAGCTCAGTAAAGGCCTTAAACGCTTACCTCCTGAATTTACAATATATTGGCTCAGCTGATTAACCAGCACGACTTCTGATGACAGCCTGTGCTGAATTACCGCATCCACGGCCCGCATATCTTCGGCCACCAGGGCTTTTATATTGTCTATTTGCATATTCTAGATTGAGGGTTTTACGTAATTATGAAGGAGCGAATTATGGTGTATCATCCACAAAGTCACAAGTTAGCAAGCTATTTTCTCGCATTTAGACCACCAATTAGCAGCCAAACCGACAAAAAGCCTGTTTTAAATGGTTATTTAGCTTGAGACTTGGCGCTTAAGTCGCTACAATCCTCGCCCTTTCCGAAAACAGAATTTTTTGTACGTAACATTGGGAGTTATCCGGTATGTACGCTGTAGTTAAAACCGGTGGTAAACAATATAAAGTTACCCAGGATCAGTACCTAAAAGTTGAAAAACTAGAAGGCAACGAGGGTGACACCATTGAGCTAGACCAAGTTCTTATGATCGCTGATGGCGATAAACTGAAAATTGGTAGCCCAATGCTCGACGGTGGCAAAATAACTGCCACTATTCTATCTCATGGTCGTCATAAGAAAGTTGAGATCATGAAGTTCCACCGTCGTAAACATCATCAGAAACGCACAGGTCATCGTCAGTCTTATACTGAGATTAAAGTAACCGGTATTAATGGCTAAGCCATTAATACAATGTAAATTATAACGGTTATACCTGTAACTAAGAGGATTTAAAAATGGCACATAAGAAAGCCGCCGGTAGTACGCGTAATGGACGCGAGTCGGAAAGTAAACGCTTAGGCGTTAAAATGTATGGTGGTCAGTCTGTATTAGCTGGCAACATCCTGGTTCGTCAACGTGGTACTAAGTTCCACCCGGGCGACAACGTAGGCATTGGCCGTGATCACACTCTTTTTGCTAAAGCAGAAGGCAAAGTGGTATTTGCGATCAAGGGCGAAAAAAATCGTAGAACTGTGAGTGTTGTTCCTGCATAGGACGCTTCATTTTAGTTCTATTTAAAAAAGCCTCGTCTATGACGAGGCTTTTTTATTGCAGCACATAACAGCCGGACAATATGAGTAGAGACAGGCGAGTATGAAATTGTTAAATTACAGTTTCTAAATACTAGCTAGCTCCACATGACACACGCCTTAAGGGGTTTATAGATAATGCGTTTTGTAGATGAAACCAAAATTAAAGTGATTGCCGGCGACGGTGGCAATGGCGTGGTCAGCTTCAGGCGCGAGAAATATATACCTCGTGGCGGCCCGGATGGTGGTGACGGCGGCGACGGCGGCAGCGTATTTTTAGTAGGTAGCCGCGATTTAAATACACTCTCAGATTTTAGAACAATCAGAACCTATACCGCTCAACAGGGCACCAAGGGCTCTGGCCGTAATATGGCCGGAAAAAAAGGCGATAGTCTTTATGTCATCGTACCCAACGGCACACTTGTTTACGATGAAAATACCAACGAGTTAATAGGTGACATCACTGAACACGACCAGGAGTTGCTCGTGGCTCAGGGCGGCTTTCACGGACTTGGCAATACGCGCTATAAAAGCTCAGTTAACCGCGCGCCCCGTCAGTGCTCGGAAGGCAGCCCAGGCGAGCGCCGCGAACTGCGCCTTGAATTAAAAGTGCTCGCAGATGTAGGCCTGCTCGGCTTGCCCAATGCAGGCAAGTCCACTCTTATTCGCGCCGTATCACATGCGCGCCCCAAGGTCGCCGATTACCCCTTTACAACACTACACCCTAACCTTGGTGTTGTGGATGTTGATTCGCAGCGCAGCTTTGTCATTGCAGATATCCCCGGACTCATTGAAGGCGCTGCGGAAGGTGCTGGCTTAGGCATACAGTTCTTAAAACACCTTAGTCGTACGCGCGTATTACTGCATGTTCTCGACATCGCCCCTTATGACCAGATTGACCCGGTAATAAGCGCTGAAAAAATTCTGCATGAACTGGAAAAATACAATCCGGCTATGCTTAACGAGCCGCGCTGGCTGATTTTAAATAAAATAGACCTTATGCCCGAAGACGAGGCAAATGCCATATGCGATGATATTGTCGCGCGCATGAACTGGAAGGGGCCATGCTTTAGAGTTTCCGCCGTCAATAAGTCAGGTACGCAAGCAATGGTATTTGCCATTATGAAGTACCTCGAAGAACAAAAAGAACTTTCAAATGAAAACACGTCAACAGCTGGCTGAGTCAAAACGCTGGGTAATAAAAATTGGTAGCTCACTGGTTACCGATGATGGTCGCGGGCTAGATACAGATGCCATTAATAGCTGGACCGAGCAAATTGCCCAGTTACGCGCACAAGGCAAAGAAATACTTCTTGTCTCTTCAGGCGCTGTTGCTGAGGGCATGGTACGACTTGGCTGGAGCTCTCGCCCAAGCGCGCTCCACGAGCTACAGGCAGCGGCAGCCGTAGGACAAATGGGGCTTGTGCAAACTTATGAGTCCCGCTTTAAACAGCACGGTATTCTGAGCGCACAAATCCTCCTCACACATGACGATCTCTCCGATCGCAAACGCTACCTCAATGCGCGCACCACGCTCCGTTCATTACTTGATTTAGGTGTCATTCCCATAATTAACGAGAACGACACCGTTGCGACGGATGAAATTCGCTTTGGCGATAACGATACGCTTGCTGCACTGGTGGCTAACTTAGTCGAAGCCGATGCATTAATTATTCTCACCGATCAACAAGGCCTTTATACAGCAGACCCCCGCAAGAACCCGAATGCTGATCTAGTCTCAACCGGGCAGGCCAGTGATATGCAACTGCACAAAATGGCAAGCAGCTCCGGCGGCTCTCTAGGCTGCGGCGGCATGAGCACCAAACTGAGCGCCGCTCAACGCGCCGCAAGATCCGGCACCGCCACTCTAATTACCAGTGGACACAATACCAACGCATTACTGGCCGCAGCTAAGGCAGAGCCACATGGCACACTGCTATTGCCTGACGCGGAGCCCATGGCCGCTCGTAAACAGTGGCTGGCAGGCCACCTTAAAGTTAGCGGTAAACTGGTCTTAGATGAAGGCGCAAGTAAAATGCTGCGAGAATCCGGCAAAAGCCTGCTATCTGTCGGTGTTACATCTGTAACGGGTAACTTTATTCGCGGAGAAATGGTTTCCTGCATGAGCCACACGGGTGAAGAGATTGCCCGCGGGCTAGCCAACTACGACGCAATTGAAGCGGCAAAAATTTGCGGCAAAAGCTCATCAGAAATAGAAAGCACACTTGGCTACATAGACGAAGCCGAACTAATACACCGAGATAATCTAGTTTTAGTTTAGAAACAGTAAATTATTTCAGACATAAAAAAACCAGCCCAGATAACTCCAGGCTGGTTTTTTTATGCAAATGTTACAAGCTGAAAGCTTATGCCATTGCGCGAATACGCGTATTTAAACGACTCTTATGACGAGCTGCTTTATTTGCGTGTACCAAACCTTTATTACACATGCTATCAATAACAGGTATAGCGGCTTTATATGCAGTTTCAGCAGCGGCTTTATCACCCGCGTCAATTGCATATACCACTTTCTTAACGAAAGTACGATACATAGAACTCATACCAACATTACGGGTACGGCGTTTAACGGCCTGACGGGCGCGTTTTTTTGCTTGAGGTGAATTAGCCAAAGTAATCTTTCCTAAAAAATAGTAAACATAAACAAAGTATTTACAGGGGCGCAGATTTTTTCAGTTCAGCAGCACTTTGTCAAGCTTATTCAACTATCCTATGCATATAACCGACTAAAGTATTAAAAATAGGGTACTATTCCACGCATAATCTAGTGCGCTAACAAATAACAATAAGAAATATGGAAGATAAAAACGAATTTAAGGTAAACCTGGGCGACCCAATTCAGTTGCAATACTTACCAGAAGATGACAGAGAGCGCCTAACCGCCAAAATTATTGGCCATGCGCCAGGTAAAAGCTTAATAATTAGCGCGCCGCGCCTCAACGGTAGAATGCCATTTTTGAAAGAGAGCCAGCCTTTCATTGTACGCATGCTGCAGGGCAACAATGTGTGCGGATTTGAATCAGCCGTTATAAAATCTTATAGTGTTCCATACCCCCATGTTCACTTACGCCACCCTACGGATTTTGAGCGTATAACGGTTCGTGGTTCACGCCGTGTTGAAACAGAACTCATTGTTTCGGTTAAGCATTCGGACAGTCCTGACCAAAGCATTTCAGTTTCTATGTTAAACACAAGCGCCACCGGCGCACTACTTCAACTCAAAACAGAATTGGGCGACCTGGGTGACGAACTAAGTGTGTCTATTGAGCTTGATATAGTTAACATTACCAAATACTTACGCATTAAAGCCATTATCCGTAATGTTTCTACTCCAGAAGACAGAGATGACAACGACCCATTATTTAAGTACGGCATACAGTTTGTTGAATTAAACCCCGAACAAACCTTACTAATAAATGCATACGTATATGAGCAAATTGTTCAGCAAATGGATGATAGCTAGATATTTTCACGATATGACCCGAGTTAAATTTACTCATGCTATTTAAGTCCACCGCCATTGTGAGTGCTATGACACTCATATCCCGCATACTAGGCCTGGCTCGCGACATTATTTTTGCTAATTTATTCGGCGCAAATGGCGGCACAGACGCCTTTTTCGTTGCCTTTAAAATTCCCAACTTTATGCGCCGCCTGTTTGCCGAAGGCGCATTCTCTCAAGCCTTTGTTCCGGTATTTTCGGAGTATAAAGAAAAACGCAGTTTCAACGAATTAAAGGACCTAATTAACCACGTTGCCGGCACGTTAGGTGGCTTTTTACTCATTCTTAGTATTCTTGGCTCATTAGCAGCACCATTATTAGTCTATATATTTGCACCTGGATTTACGGATGAAAACCGCTTTCAACTGACCGCTGACATGCTGGCCATTACCTTTCCTTATATCTTCTTCATTGCACTCACCGCCTTTGCCGGAGGCATACTTAATAGCTTTGGCAAGTTTGCAGTACCTGCATTTACTCCTGTAATACTTAACCTCTGCTTAATTAGTGCGGCTATTTGGGGCGCTGATTATTTTCAGCAACCTGTTATGGCACTCGCCTGGGGTGTTGCCGCTGCAGGGCTATTGCAACTGGCCTTTCAATTGCCTTTTTTATTGCAGCTTAATTTATTTCCTATACCCCAGTTCAAGGCTGCTCACGCCGGCGTGAGAAAAATCCAGAAACTCATGCTGCCAGCCATTATTGGCTCGTCTGTTGCCCAAATTAATTTATTATTAGACACCATTATCGCTTCATTTTTAGTTGCTGGCAGCGTGTCATGGCTGTATTACTCTGACCGACTAGTAGAGTTTCCACTGGGTATCTTTGGTATAGCCCTGGCCACTGTTATTTTACCTAGCCTATCCAAACAGCACGCTCAACAATCCACTGAGCAATTTAACCAGACGCTGGACTGGGCGCTAAAACTTACCTCGTTAATTGCCATTCCTGCCGCCCTAGGCTTATTATTACTTGCCTCTCCTTTAATAAGCACTTTATTTGGTTATGGTGAGTTTTCGAAGAGCGATGTACATATGTCATCACTCAGTCTGATGGCCTATTCACTCGGATTACCCGCTTTTATTTACATTAAGGTTTTAGCGCCTGCCTATTACTCTCGCCAGGACACCAAAACACCCATGCGCATCGGCATAAAGGCAATGGTAGCTAATATGTTTCTTAATCTGCTTTTTGTTGTGCCGTTGGTTATGCTGGAATTCGAAGGTCCGCACACCGGCTTAGCACTTGCGACTTCGGCCTCGGCATATATGAATGCCTTTATGCTTTACCAGGGGTTAAAGCGTCAGGGTATTTACCAACATCAACATGGCTGGGCAAAGCTTTGGCTGCAAATAATTATCTCCAATGTTGCAATGGCTGCATTCCTGATGCTTTTTTCACCTCGCATCGAAACCTGGCTGCAATGGAACCTGTTTGAACGAGCGCCATTTTTACTTGGTTTTGTAGGTATCGCCATCAGCATATATGCATGCAGTTTGTTACTTTTAGGCCTGCGCCCGAGGCATATCAAACACAATATTCCCACGCATTAGTTTTTGTGTCAGGCAAATATACCCAAAGCCCCACACGCGGGGCTTTATCAGGTATAATTCCTGACTTTTTAATGCGGATCATTTTTCCTCAATGCAATTAATCAGTGGCCTACACAATCTGCGTGAGCAACATCAAGGGTGTGCGCTCACTATTGGTAACTTTGATGGTGTACATCTGGGGCATTTGCAGATACTCAACACGCTCAAAAAAGTAGCTGATGAAAGAGGCCTAAGCTCATGTATTATGAGTTTTGAACCTCTACCTGAAGAATACTTCAGCAAAGAAAATGCACCTGCTCGTTTATATCGTTTAAGAGAAAAATGGTGCGCCCTGGAAAGCACGCATATCGATTATTTTTTATGCTGCAAATTTAATCATGCATTGGCAAATTTATCCGCCAGTGCATTTATAGAAAAAATTCTGCTTGAAAAGTTACAAGTGAAATACTTACTTGTAGGTGATGACTTTCATTTTGGCAATAAACGCTGTGGCGATTTTGAAATGCTGCAACAAGCAGGGAAAAAATATGGCTTTGAAGTAAATAACACAGAAAGTCTCTGCTTAAACGAAAAACGCATAAGCAGTACTCGCATACGTGAAGCACTGTTAAATAATGAACTCGATGATGCTGCACAACTAATGAGTCGCCCATACCAAATATGTGGACGTATTGCACATGGCGATAAACGTGGAAGAACTATTGGCTTCCCAACTGCAAATATAAAATTACATCGCCATGCTACTGCTGTGCATGGCGTATATGCCGTACATATGAAAATTGGCGATAAGCTGTCAGTCAATGGTGTTGCAAATATCGGCAAGCGCCCAACGGTAGATGGCGAAAATTTACAGCTTGAAGTGCATTTGTTTGATTTTAATAAAGAGCTTTACGGCCAGCAAGTTTGCGTTGAGTTCAAACATAAAATACGAGACGAAAAGCGCTTTGATTCTTTTGATGAATTAAAAGATCAAATCATTAAAGATAGCGAAGCTGCAAAAAAATATTTTTTGCATAACTAATAAAACATAAATTTAAATTGAGTTGAAAACATAGTGACCGATTATAAAGACACGCTTAATCTTCCTGACACCGATTTCCCTATGCGTGGAAACCTGGCGCAACGCGAACCTAAAATGCTACAACAGTGGCAAGAGAAAAGTCTTTACCAGAAAATTCGTGAAACCAGCCGTGGACGCCCTAAATTTATTTTGCATGATGGTCCTCCATATGCAAATGGCAATATACACATTGGCCATGCAGTTAATAAAGTATTAAAAGATATCATAATAAAAAGCCGTACACTTGATGGCTTTGACGCACCATATATTCCAGGCTGGGATTGTCACGGCTTACCTATTGAATTAAATGTCGAAAAGAAAGTTGGCAAACCTGGCAAAAAAGTTGATGCCAAAACATTTCGTGATAAATGCCGCGAGTATGCACAGACACAAGTTAACGGACAGCGAGATGATTTTATTCGTTTGGGTGTTTTAGGTGATTGGCAGAACCCCTACCTAACTATGGACTATGATGTTGAAGCTAACATTGTCCGTACACTTGGAAAAATAATTGATAAAGGCCATTTACACAAGGGCAGTAAACCGGTTCACTGGTGCCTGGATTGCGGCTC